>Ga0153948_1000201_pt1 | contig 31876 bp, 31 predicted proteins | sample TSNJ032MetaG_FD_104696 | JGI IMG/M metagenome (GOLD analysis project Ga0153948, IMG submission 104696) | Attine ant fungus gardens microbial communities from New Jersey, USA - TSNJ032 MetaG | ecosystem: Host-associated > Fungi > Mycelium > Unclassified | place: USA: New Jersey, Wharton State... | reverse complement strand
CAACAATGCGGACCTTAAACTTGGTCTCACGACAGCACCAGCTCTGTATGCCTGGGAGGAGTTTCCGGAGATGGGAGAACTAATGAGGCGCGAGTTTAAGTCTCCAGGTGATGTGGAACAGGTAAATGACTGAATCATTTTTTCTTCGTACTTTGACATGTCAATTCTTTCAGGCACGAGAATTGGTTTGCAGATCATCTGCGATCTCACGAACGAGACAACTTGCTCAAGACTATGTTGATGGAGCGAAGAAGGTCTTGCAGGAGTTACCTCATAGCGAGGCTCGAGACATGTTGAAAGTACTTGCAGAAGATCTTGTCGCCAGAAAACAATAATTTGATTTTGCAAAAATTGGGCGCACAACATGCCTCCCATCCAGCATTGTTGACCTTTGTTGTCGACAAAGTACCTTGATCTATTTTTGTCGTATTTCTCTTTCACCTATTATCATGAAGGGACTTTGATTTGTTTGCTTTCTGGTAGTCTAGATCTTCTATCCCCAGATATCCCGATAGACAGCTACATTTTTAGTACAAATGGAATCGTGTCATTAGAATGCTCTTCTCAGAATATGACGCAGTTAATATAAGAACAGAGTACACGCACCTAAGTGTACAGAAGCTACCTAAATAGTTATGTATATGTTTTGTGGTGCAATGGAGACCACAATAGAATGGAGGCGGAAATTTTAATCAGACAAAATGCAGGCGCGAGCAAAATAACTCTCAGAATTTGAGTGAAATATATTCGAGCTATATACTATCCCCCAACCTTGTTACGAAGTTTGCAACTCTGTGTTAGGGAATTGATGGATACCAGCTCGAAGCTGGGGGTCTACTAAACTATGTCGCTGCCATACAACTAGAGTCACATGACTTGCGAGACACCTTCGGTGCAAGTTGGAACCCTGACTTTTGAAGATAACAAGATTCAAAGTACAGAACTCACTTCTGAGGGTGATAAATTTATACATATACTCTATGATGTATTTCTAGCAATCTGTGCAGGACAACGACCTGCCCTCGTTACCCAATTTGGGCAGGGAGCTGACCAACGTCAAGCCGTGTCTGAGTTTCAATTTTGTTGATCCCAATCAACGCAAGCAGGCTACTGAAGACCCGCAAAGTACTTGTGCCAACACTAGCATTGGAGGGAGCTTGACACAGAGTAGTGCTTACTCCCACCCATCAAATCCAAGTCCACCTTCAGGACTGACTGGTTTTATCGTTGTGTTGATCCTCATGCGGAGGTGTGACTGGCCAAAATCCATATGGACCCCGAAAGCCAGTTTATGAGGTGCCAAATCTACGCCTTAGTACAGTAGCCGTTGATTAAAAACCAACTATAAAAACATTATCTTCCTGGTCTAACACTATACTCATCAGTCACAGCTTTAGCTATTATCCTTACATTAGTTTTAAATTTTAACATCATTTATAACTGGGGTTGATGAAAGGTAGAGCCTTCTCTTTTCAAATTTTTTTATTTCCATTAATTGCAATATTAAAATTACCAATAGATAGTCTTCAATGCAGAATTGGTAGATCTGTGCGGTCTTAACCCTTGAAACGCTGAGCTAAATGTAGGCTCAATTATGCTCTCTAAGACTTATAATAAATTAGTACTGTTAAAGTTGAAAAAACACTTATCTGATTTAAATTCAAAAAGAATTTAGAGCTAAGCTTAGTAAACGAAAAGTAAGAAAGTAGTATTTACTGATATAAAAACTGGATTAAATTCAACTTTTCTTTAAATTTTAAAATACGATTACAAAAGTAGCTATTTTATACAAAGAAAAATATTTAATAAGTGATAATTAATTAACTTAAAAAAGTATAATTTTCATCCCAACACGGTGGACTTGTATATTCTATTCTATTCAATGTGGTACTAAAATAGTCTTACTATTGAAGAGTGTAAATTTTTGGCTTTAATGTAAAAAAAAGTTTCATCTTAAAACTAGTGTCATAAAATCTGGTAAAACTAATCAGTGATAGTGGCTATATATATATATTGTCAGAGTCGAAGACTAATCACAAATAATTAATGTCGAATCTACATATTACATAATCATTGAACTACAAGTATCCATGAATTGTAATTCTTCTTCAGCCTCAAAAACTCAATAAAAGCTAGTGATTCTGGTCTAGGACCCTTGTGCCTGACATATATGGAAAAATTATATGCCTAATTAGTAGGACCTCAATATAGTGACCATTTTTTTTAATAAAAATTCATATTTGAGTGCTTGTAAGGCATTGTTTGTTAGCTCTCCCAAGTCTTTACCACCCTTAATTTGACTGAGATAAAAACTGGAATGAAAAATTGTATGCGGATTCTGCTAAATTTGATCAAGTGCATAGAATACAATTGAACAGTCTTGTTGAGCTCGGCAATGGCCGTGGATAAATGATTCGGCTGATGGGGTTGACGAGGGCAGTCATGCACGAGTACCTTGAGGGACGAATTGTGGGTGTGCTGGTGAACTGGAGAGACGGGTGCTGACGGGGTTCAGGACTTTATTGGACAGCAATGGGTGGAGCGCGTGTCGCGGACGGTGCTGATAGGGGCGACGGTAGGTGTGCTCGGAGGGTGCTTGCTGTTGCTGAAGAGCCGTAGGTGGTGTCGTTTGTCGTGGGATTTTGCGTGCAGTCGCTGTCGGTGACGTTTGGGATGGTGGGGGCGGCGACGGGGGTGCTGGCCGTGGTAGGTGTGCAGCAGACGAGCAGGACAAAGGCTGACTGTCGCAGGTAGTGTTGCCGGGATGGGGAATGTTGCGGCAGGACAGGGTATGGTGGGAGGGTAAATAGATGGCCGTAGATAGAGAAAAGCTCCCACAGTTCTCTGCCATGTCCACCGCAGAAAGACGGCAGTCGATGCCTCCTCTCCCCAGTCATGACAGTCGTCCTCAGCCGCGCGCACGGTCCAACAAGGTCCTCGGCGACTACACCCTCGCAAAGACCCTCGGCGCCGGCAGCATGGGCAAGGTCAAGCTCGCAACCCACAACGTCTCCGGCGAAAAGGTCTCTCCTCTTTTTTTCTCGTTTCACCGTCTGACACCCCCCAGCTCGCCGTCAAAATCCTCCCCCGCGTCTACCCCTCGCCGCACACGCCCCTCTCAGACTCCGCCGCAAAGCAGGCCGCAAAGGACGCCTCCAAGGAGATCCGCACGCTCAGAGAGGCCGCCCTCTCCATGCTCCTCTACCACCCCTACATCTGCGGCATGCGGGAGATGATCGTCCACCAGCACCACTACTACATGGTCTTTGAGTATGTCAACGGCGGCCAGATGCTCGACTACATCATCAGCCACGGCCGCCTCAGGGAGCGCGTCGCCAGAAAGTTTGCCAGGCAGATCGCCAGTGCCATCGACTACTGTCACCAGAACAACGTCGCCCACCGAGGTCCGTCTTTTTTTTTCTTCTCTTCTCCGCTCACATCCTCTAGACCTCAAAATCGAAAACATCCTCATCTCGCAGACCGGCAACATCAAAATCATCGACTTTGGCCTCTCAAACCTCTACGACCCCCTCTCCCACCTCTCCACCTTTTGCGGCTCCCTCTACTTTGCTGCCCCCGAGCTCCTCAACGCCCGCGTCTACACCGGCCCAGAAGTCGACATATGGAGCTTTGGCGTCGTCCTCTACGTCCTCGTCTGCGGAAAAGTCCCTTTTGACGACCAAAGCATGCCTGCTTTGCATGCAAAGATCAAGAGAGGCCTGGTCGAGTATCCTGTCTGGCTGACCACCGGTGCGCCTCACTCTTACCCACTCACCCTCCTTTCTTATTTTTCCCAGATTGCAAACACCTCCTGTCCCGAATGCTCGTCACAAACCCCGCCAACCGCGCTACCCTCCGCCAGGTCCTGGACCACCCATGGATGACCCGCGGCTACTCGGCTCCCCCAGATCCTCATCTCGTCCATCGCGAGCCCCTCCGCCCCGACGAACTCGACAAACAAGTCATCAAGGGCATGAAAGGCTTCGAGTTTGGCTCTCATGATGAAATCGAACGTCAACTCGTCAAAATACTCGAGTCAGAGAGGTACATCAGAGCGGTACAGTACTGGGAACGTAAACGGAGTGGCGCCTTGGGAAACTGGGCTCACCATCACAACGGCACTACAGCGGGCAGTTCCTCCCTCTTTGGACGTTGGGGAGACAGTTTGTCCAACTCCAGTCTCGCCATGTCCTTTGATTCCACGTCCACAAAATTCGACGCTGCTGCTTCCCATCATACATCGCCTACACCTACCTCGAAAAAGACGAAAAGGTTCTCAGGCTTTGACTGGTACCGCCGCAAACTGTTTCCGTCTCATCACACCGCCTCGCCTCCCGTATCCCCATCCACGCACTCTCCCCCGGAATCCTACAACAGTCTTCTTCTTCCACCCGGTGCCCATTCCTCTGCCGCGGCAGCTTGTGCGGCAGGCGACGGGAAAGAACCCCCCGATCCGACGCATGGTTTCCATCCGTTGATTTCGATGTATTACCTCGCTAGAGAAAAGATGGAGAGAGACAAGGTGTATGGGCCTGGTGTGTTTGCGAGCTCGCAGTTGAGCATGGTTCCAGCGGATGCTGGGCCCAAGGACAAAGGAGAGAACGAATTTGAGAGACTTGGTGCTGAGAGGCAGAAAATCAGCGTTGAAGATGCGTATGCCCATATTCGGCCGTCACCTACTGCTACGTCGAGTCGAGTCGTTTCACCCCCACCACCACCAACAACGCCCTTGACGGCGGGGAAACCGGATTATGGCATGCCGCTACCTCGACTTCCCGTCCCTGAATCGTCCCACTATTCTGCGGTTTCTTATGATCCTACTGGAGCGAGTCCGACGAGTCCAGCGTTTAATTCGCCGCATGGACCGCAGCCTAGAGCGCGAGATTTTGGTGGGACTGGGGCACCTAGTCCGTTGCATCAACATTCCCATTCGATGGCGATTCAGCCTCAACGACGGGCATTGGAGCTGGATGATGGACTCGGTGGACAGCGACAACAGCAAGAGAAAGAGTCGGTCGTGAGAGCGCCTAGAGCTCCGCCTGCGGCTGGACATCGAAGAAGTCATTCGTTGTCGCAGAGGCCTAGTGCGACGACTGCTGGAACGGGTGTGTTGGGTAGAGGATGGGGGAGTATGTTTGGACGTGGTAATAGTGGAGGTGGTAGTGGAGTGTCGAGTATGCCGACGAGTGCGACGGTGACGGGTGCTGATACTCCGATTGAGGTGGATGAGTATGGTGTGGTTGGAGCGAGGACGGAGATTGCGACTTTTGCGCAGATGGAGGAGGATAAGCAGTCACCGCCAGCTGCAGCTGTAGGGGGATTGGTGAGTGGAGGGGCGTCGTTGATGAAGAAGTTTGGAGGGTTGTTGATTGGTGGTGCTGGTGGACGAGCTGCTGATTCTACTTTTGTTGAAGTGAAGAAGACTGGAAGTGTACCGCCAACAACACCAACACCGTTGATGGGTGATACGTTGAATGATGTTGTGGAAGTTGAGAGCGCTGAGAATGGCGATGATGATCATAGCACCCCGATTGTCAGTGTTGTTGGTGATGGAAAGACAGAAGGAGAACCAACAGCATTAACAGCAGCAGAAGAAGAAGAAGAGAGGACGAGAACACCTACGCCTTCGCCTTCTACGCATACTGTGACTGTCGTTACTCCTACTCCTCCTCCGCAGAGTGCGGGTGCGATGAATGGAGGAAGGATGGTGTTGGGGAGTTTGGTGAGTCAGCCGATTGGGGGTGTTGGGTCTGCGCATAGACGGGCTGCGACGATTGTGGATCCGAATACTCGACGAAGTGGTGCGGGTGGGAGTGTGGCTACGTTTCCGAGTACGCCTTTGTCGATGTCTGTTAGTGCCGGTGCTAGTGCTAGTGCCAGTGCGACTGCCAACACTATGAGTATGAATGCGACTGTGGGTAGTCGAGGGTATCATGAGAGAAGAGGGAGTACGGGGGGAGCTGCGATGTTGATTGGGTTGGGTTCGAGTTCGAGTGCGGGAGCTGCTTTGCCGAGTTTTGTACCGGTGGCGGCGGCGACGACGGGGGGTGTGGCGGGGGGTATGACGATGACGATGACGCCTGGGAGAGTGAGGAGGCCGTCGACTGGGTTTGTGGGAAGGTTTGGTTCTTCTCAGCGGTCGTCGCTTTCACAGCAGCCGCAATCCCAACAGCTACAGCCACAGCAACTACAGCCACAACCGCAATTGCAATTGCAACCACGGCGGCGGCGGCCACGACCGGTGTTGGTAGAAGGTGCGAGTGAAGGTTTGTTTGATGCTGCCGAAGTCGAAGGTGACGACGACGATGACGAAGAGGAGGAAGATGAGGAAGATGAGGAAGACGAAGATGAAGAGCCGGAGAAAGAGTATAAACCGGTGTATTTGAAAGGGCTGTTTAGTGTTGCGACGACGAGTTCGAAGTCGCCGATGTTGATCAAGGTGGATATTAGGAGGGTGTTGGATCGGATGCGGGTGCAGTATAGGGAGACGAAGAATGGGTATGAGTGTTTGCATTCGCCGTCGATTGATGTTTCGAGTGTGGTGAGTGGTGCGGGTGTGGGTGCGGGTGGGAGTGTGAGTGTGCAAGGTGTGGGTGCGGGTGTGGGTGTGCAAGGTGGAAGTGTGGGTGCGGGTGTGCAAGGGGTGGAGGGGCAGGGACAGGTGAAGAAGAAAGTGAGCAAGTTGAGTTTTGGGATGAAGAGGAGGGAGAAGGAGAAGGAGAAGGAGAGGAAGGAGGAGGGACAGTTGCAGCAGCAGAATGTGGATGTGGTGTTACAGCAACAGCAACAGCAACAGCAACAGCAACAGCAACAGCAACAGCAACAGCAACAGCAACAGCAACAGCAACAGCAACAGCAACAGCAACAACAGGGTCAGGGAAGACCGAGTGGAGGAGCGATGACGATGACGACGGGATTGAAGACGATGCCTTCGAGTGGGAGTTTATCGTTTTTGAATGTGGTGTCGAATCAGGGTGTGGTTGGTGTGGAGCAGCAACAGCAGCAGCAGCAACAGCAGTATAGTGGAGAACCCTTGTCGGTTGATTCACAAGCGCAAGAGTCGGTAAGGTCTAGTTCGCCTGTTTCGAACAAGTCGAAAGTGTTGCCGCCTATACCGAGGGATTTTGGAGGTGCGAGTGCGACGATGGGTGCGATGGGTGCGAGTGCGACGACAACTGCGACGACGAGGACAAAAACTCCGAGTCCGTTACCATCTAGTCAAGTTGATAAAGAAGTGTTTGAGAGTATAGCCAAGAACCAGTTGAGTGTGAGGTTTGAGATTACGATTGTCAAGGTATGTAGTATGTCTTTGTGGTGTGTTTCCTTTGTTGGTGTTTTTTTGGTACAGTTGATTAAGTGCTCTTTTTTCTTTTGTTTCTTGGGTTTTTTTGTTTTTTTTATAGGTCCCGTTGTTGCCGTTTTATGGGATACAGTTTAGGAGGACGAGTGGTGATGGATGGCAGTATCAGATGTTGGCGAGGAGGGTTGTGACGGAGTTGAAGTTGTAGGGTTGAAGGTTATTTAATTTTGTGGGGGGTTTTTAAGAAGATTTTGTGGGGGGGTTTTTAAGAAGAGGAGAGGGAAGGAGTGGGAGGGAGGAAGGAAGGAGTGAGTGATATGTGGGTGGTTGTGTTATAGATCTTTTTTTTTTCTTTCTCTTATGTTTACCGTTTTTAGTGGTTTTTCGTTTGTTTGTTTTTTTTTTTTTAAGAAAGTGGGTTGGGGGGTTTAATTTTAATGGGTTTTTTTTTCTGTCTCTCTCTCCCTCTCTCAGTGTGTGCATTTCTCTCAGTGTGTCTCTCAGTGTGTGTGTGTGTGTGCGTGCTCAGTGTGTGTGTGTGTGCGTGCTCAGTGAGGAGAAAGCATGAGGTTGCTTGTGCAGAATTTTTTTGGTTTTAAGAAAGCAAGAAGGAGTGAATTTGAAATAAAGGATAAAGGTATGTGATGTGTGGTTTATTCTGGGTGATGATGTGAGGCAAAAAGACGGGGGAGTTTCTAGAGATTGTTGTATAGGGAATTTTTTTTTCAGATCTGTTTGAGCTCACACTCTCTCCTAGGTGAATATACATGGTTTGTTGAGGTTTTCTGTGGATTTGGTTTGTTAGAGGATATGTATGGATTTTGAAGTTTGGAGATGCGTTGTTTTTGTCTTTGGTTTGTTGATTAAGTTGTTGAGCATTAACTTGGTTTGATGATAACCTCCAGATTTCATCACAGAACAATGTTTTTTTATCTCCTGCAGACTGTTGTTGTCTTTTTTTATTTATTTAATTCAGGACTGTTGTTGTCTCTCGACAAGTTTGCTTTTTTTGTACTTCATATTTGGTAGGTTTTGTGCGGGCGAGCACTTAATTTGAGATTGTTGTGGGAACACGCTGGTTTTTTATACTTGCTCGCTTCACGTACTTTGGTTTGATAAGTGGTTTGGAGATGGAAGTATTGTTGGTGCTATGATCGGCCCCCTTTATGTCTTCATATGGTAACCTGCGTAAGCTTATACGTTGTGGAGTGAGACCACGTCACAAAGTTATCCTAAAAGGTAGAGAATTACTACTGTTTAGAGGTATACTTCCGCATAGAGAACGCTTGCGTGGGTAGAAATGAGCGCAGTCATAGTGATGAGCATTGTGGTCGGGCTTTCTGTGGCTGAGGACTTACCCAGAACTGAAACAACTTATGAAACCAGACTAGAATTTTGATATGGAAAAGAGACATAGCGATGTACCCTGGTCTTATAATGGATGTAGTGTAATATCTAGGAGACAAGAGGTTGCTAAGGGGATGTTGGGAAAGGTAAAACAAAAAAATATCGAGGCTAGCTGCAAATTGCCTGAACAGGCCGAGGAGAGGAATTAGAAATAAATGGTTTCGGTGGGCTTGCTGCTATGATCCCTTTCCCTTTTGTTAAAAAAAAAAGAAATAAAGGAAAAATCGAGAAGGGTGAGAGAAAACGGCGAGAAAACAAGTCATCAAGTCGAGATTCGGGTGCCTTAATCCATCACGTGTAATAAATATCTTGTATACCTGAGTTCCCACTCTCATTGGCTTCGGCCCTTGTTTCTCTCTTCTCCTGCAACGCTCTCTCTTAAAGAAAAGACTTGTTCATTCGTTTTCTCTCACTCCCTCTTCCTTGTGGGTATACCTCTTTGTTTGAGTGTCTTCCTGGGCGCAGAGCGCTCGCTCTTTCTGCTATTGCTCTCATATGTCGCATCCTTGTGCTCGTATGGATATACCTGCAGCGCGCCCTAAACCAAGGCCACAGAACCCGTCGATTTCTGGTGCTTCACGTGAAACTGGGGCGTTTAGAACGTCCGTGTGGGAGACTGTGTTACAGCTCGGACTCGGTGTGAACCCAACCGTTGCGAATTGGATATTTGATAACCAACTCGCGGAGGAAGATGAGGTGCGCGCACAGTTTTCGTTTTTTTTCGCTAGTTTTGTATCCTTTTTTTTGCTTTTGGCTTCTTGAATCTTCTGCCTGAGGTCATTTAATGTCGTGTGCCACGTATTTTGAACTGGCCAATGCTATGGACCCTGACAACGATCCACTGAATCACCTTTTTGTCCTTTACCAGGTTCCCATGTTTTTTTAGCCTTTTTTTGTCTTTATATCGTTTGTTTGTAGCTGTTCGTGGCTTCAGATATTGGAACCTGCTTTGTGCTTTCGCCTTGTGGCAGGAAAAACTCTGAGGTGTATCTAATAGACGCCTATCAAGGATTCTACGCTCTAATTCCTGCTTCTTTCACTTGGACTTCTCGGGCGATATGCACAATATGTGTGTGATTCATTGGGACCTCTCCTCTCCTGAATCCGTTTGGTCCTTGGTTATGAAACATAATTGCTTTTTGCTTCTAATGACCATTGCTTTCATTCTCTTTCAATTAATCTTATCAAGCCTGATTTAGAATTTGAACAATCGACTAATAGGCGCCATATTCATTTTTAGGATCAGGTACCCACTTCTCCGGACTTGACACATTTTGTTGAGTCCCCAGACTCATCTCCGCTCTCGGGCCGATACCCGCTCACGCCGTCATCCTCGTGTCCGCCAATTCAATCGAGTGATAATGCCTATGGCCAGAAGAACCATGAAAATGTTCATTCCCAGTACCCCCAGTCTACCAATACCATCTCCCTTGCGATACCCTCTGAGTCCCAGTGCTTTATACCTCTAGCTTCTGATGATGTCCATGTTCCACGTCCTGCAATACCTGCCACACCCGAAAAGCAAAGCGCAAATTGCGACAGCTATGAACCCGACAGTGTGTCAACGAGAAACTCACAGCGTAAAAATGGCAAGAAAGATAAAGGGAGAAAAATGGAGACTGTTCCTCCCGTCCCTTCCTATGCGCCTGATTCCAGCGCGGATAGTTTCTTGACCATTGAATCTACCTCAGAGTCCACATTTGATTTCAGTATTTTGCGGAGACGTGTACAGCCGTCTCGCAAAGCTCCTTCGGGCCCTAGCTCTATGTCAGCGTCTCCCTCATTTGACTCTCCTGGGTACGAGACAGATGGAGGCAAGAAATTAAAGAAGAAGAAAAGTGGAGGTCATGATAAGGACATAAAGAAGGCAAAGAGTTTGTTCTTCAGGCTGGGGAACAAATCATCCAAGGGTGATCTGGGCAAGGAAAGCTCAAAATCCGTTGCCTTGCAAATGAACCCGCCATCTTTGCCTAAAGCTGAACGTTTCGTGACCGCTCTGAACAAGGAAACTGGCGCGCCGATGATTGCTTTAGGCACTGATCAGTCGTCAGCTGAGGCTTCATCCCCTGGCTCTGGACTTGGGATCGACCTACAGTTAAGATTGTCTGGCGAATTGTTTTCAGCTCCAGCTCCATGCATTTCTTCGTCTCCTCAGTCGAAAGTGCCTGTTCACTCAGGAACCCTAGGTTCTGCCATATCTTCTCCGATAAGTCAGGCACAAAATACACTTCTCCCTACCTTGACCGTTCCGACTCCGCAAAAGTCTTCTTCATCTTCATTTCCCTCGTCGCCAATCCCCAACGTCCCTGGGCCAGATTCAGCTCCCATGGTAGCAAATAATCGTACATCAACATCCACCAATACCACGAATGCACTATCCTATTCTACAGGTGCTGCACGAAGTTCTATGGCGACGTCTATATCGACTTCTCAATCACATGCTGCTAAACCTGGGATGCTTAGCCGCCGGTCATCCAATACTGGTTCTCCTGCCCTGCCGATTCCGAGCGTATCGTCTGGGCTTTCTTCATTCCACCTGCTGCCAAATAAGAGACGGGTCTTACCTTTCATAGGCACGCAGAAATTAAGGTATAGTGCCTCAAGTAGCGATAGTCTCGAAAAGGAGAAGGAACGGAAGAGGGAAATGGGAAAGGAACGTGAGAGAGAGAGGGAGACGAAGAAACCTCTGATTTCATTACCTTTGACCCGTGATAGCGATAAAGCATCCGGATTCACTGCTCTGGCGCGTGAACCGTCCGTGAATCTACCAAGACTGAGCATTCCAGATCTATCCCTGTCAATCAAATTGGATGGGTCTCCCGTCAAACCGAGCGTGGAATCTGGCTCTGGATGCCCCTTCCCGCTGCCTTCCCTTTCAACCAGTCCAAATGGTCTCCAGTTTTCTCCCGGTCTTTCGAGACAAGTATCTCTTCCGAAATCACAATCTCCATCCAATACTCTTCGGCCTGATGACACCTTTGGCCCAATGGCTGGGTCCATGCCAACGATATCTTCCGGTCGTACTTCGCCTATGTTTCACAGTCATGGTATTGATGGTATTGGATCTCCACCATCTGGAAGTCGCCTTTCAGGACCACCCAGCTTACCAAATGTTTCCACTCACTACAACATACCCTCACTTGATCCGCCTCCTCCAAGCCCTTTATCCGATGTTCCTATCGATGAAACATCGGTACCCTGCTCCAGTGGATCCCGTCACTTAGCCGTGGATGTAGGTACTGCAAGAACGATTGACTCATCATTACCGTCACCTGTGCTAGGGTCTTCGCCTCCTTATGCTGCCATTGGCAATACCAAAACTCAGCGTTCAGCGTTCAGCAATCTATCTGCGGCTGCTGGGAACGCGCTGAGAGCAAAAGTACAGAGGAGACCAAATCAACAAGATGGATTCTCTAAATCATTTACAAATGGCGCTACAAGTCCGACAACTGACTCCAGCCCTATTTCAATTGTACCCCCGTCGACAATTAATAACATGCCGGGTCCTATCAAGAGGCAAAGCACTCGTGGTCATGAGTCACTTTTCCCTTTACCTTCAAGTCCAAGCCATACTCCCACCAACAACAACATTTCGCGAGCGATGTTCTCCAGATCTGCGCGGGAGAAGAGCAGCGATTCGAGGTGGCAGAATACTTATGTAGATGATGGAGAAAATATACAGGATGACGTGTTTGCAAGGTCCAGGGGATCGACGATTCGCGATTTGACGAAAGGTTTTGATGTCATTCCTACGAAAAGAAGTTACATGGCTGTCCAGCATGCCACTGAGAATGCACTTTCGCACTCGTCAACTATTGTCGATGATTCGAGGTATGATGGTTTCGCAGTTGAGGAATATTATGGGCGTAGAGATACAAACTATGGTGGTGCCTTGACTCCTATCCCAGGTGTCTATGATGACTATGATCCAGAAGACGCCTCTCATTATCCCGAGGACGAGATGTCAATCCGTCATTCGCGCCTCCGCCGATCAACAGTTTATATATCTGATGAGGAAGAGGGCGGGAGCAACAATGGACATGGGTATGATAACAGCAAAAATCGCAGGAGATATAGTGACAGTATCTACAGTCGCGCGAGCTTCCTCGATACAGAGAAAAGTGGTGAAATGCGGCAACGATTCCTCAAACATGTTGAGGCTATGTTGAATGAGCGCGGACGACCGACTTGTGCGATTCCTCCTGTACCGCGGCTGCCTGAAGAATTTGTGGCGGAGCATAAGCGTGCAGCTGCCGCCGCCAGGAAGGAGTATATAATGAAGAATACTATTGGAACCGGTTTAAGGAAGGTTCCTGTTGGTTCTGGTCGGTGATTCACCCTCTTGGCCTTGTTGATTTGTGTCGCTAGCCGATTATCTTGAAAATATCTACTCAGTCGAAATCATTCTTTTGATGCTTCTATCTTATTATGTCATTATATTCATTTCTTGTCAGCCTGACTGCGTGATATCTTGTTCGATTCACTCTAGCTGTGCTTATGTACCCAAGTCTAGGTTCTATATTTAGTGGGAGATGAGTGTAGGGCAGCAAGTGCAACTGCAAACTTGAGATTTTGCAGTACAACAAGGAGGCTGTTAGTTTTCTCAAGTTCTTGTAAGGTTTGGCAGCCTATTAGCCTTGAAGACAGATAAGAGAAAGCATATAGAAAATATTATCAAGGACAATTGTTGAGGCACAACTTTTGATGGTACAGCAACGCACATAGATTTGTCAGAAAATATGTCTTCACTCAATCGCACAATTGATAGTAGGAACGATGCACATGTGTTCTGACCTAGTTAGATCTCAGCCCTATACCTGATGATGTGCTATGGATCGACCAGAGAAAACAATAGACCTTTTTTTTCAAGTTGTCAGTCGTCAATGAACCAACTCGCCTTTGCTTCAATCCAGTGGACAGAGTCAATCACTAACTAACTCCCTATCTTACATATTCGTTTATTGCCTCCAACCCTGCACAGCTTTTAGTCTTGCGGAACTGCAACGGTAATTAACCTACTATATTGCAGGACGAGTACATGCATGGTGGATGGGCCCTAGGCAACGATAATGCTGACGGCTAGCATAGTTCTAGAACGCAAAGATATGTACGAGGTGTCCAGACTGGAGAAACTCAAATACAAGTAAGTACATTTGCGATTCCAATGCTGCTGTGACGGAGCAATAACGAGTGATACATCGGAACAATTATCGTTCGGCTAGAACTGACAAATAAGGGACATTTCTGGTGTGTATTTATCAAGGTTTGTTCAGGTCCTATGTCGGCCCTGTTTCAATAAAAACACGAGGCAAAGGCGAGGAACATATCATATCGGGGTTCTAATCTGAGTTCGAAACCTTGGACTCCGTTTACCATACATATTTTCTTGTCTTCTTGTCCAATCCATCTGGTTGAAGTAACATACTCGTCTTGCTGCTCTCCTCTCCTTGAAACAGTTCATGTGAGTGTTACTTTTTTTACTGTAACAACTGCTTGCGACGCGTCTTCGCTGCATATATATTACTTGATATTATAAAACGCGCCTTCCGTCGTGTTCTCTCTTTGCTTTCTTCTCGTACCACTTTCTTCTGACTTGCCAACCGTACTGACCTTTGGCCGATAGCATGCGCGAAATTGTTCATCTTCAGGCCGGCCAGGTACCTTTTATTTACTTCAGTTAAATCTGACGTGGCTGATCTATCTACCAATTCTGTCGACAGTGTGGTAACCAAGTTGGTGCGCTTTAACCTCTGTCACTTCGGGTCCAATGCACCAATTGTAGTTTGTGGTTGATGACAGGCATCAAGTTCTGGGAGGTCCTTTCGGATGAGCATGGTATCGACTCGGATGGTCATTACAAAGGCAACAATGATCTCCAGCTTGAGCGAATCTCGGTTTACTACAATGAGGTTGGGACGTCGAAGTACGTCCCACGTGCCATCTTAGTCGACCTCGAACCTGGAACGATGGACTCTATTCGATCTGGGGCCTTGGGTCACCTTTTCCGCCCTGACAATTTTGTTTACGGTCAGAACGGAGCTGGCAACAATTGGGCAAAAGGACGTGAGTATCCCTTTAATGCAACTCTTTCTACATGAATCGTCTTCATGAAACCCTTTTCAAAAATGATGGGCATTCGTTAAGTGGACCTCGATTCTATAATGTTGTCCGTTATGTTGGAGCTATCCATTCTTTTATATCGGTTACTCGATCAAGTGCGATAAGCATTCACTCACATTTTTGATCCGTGCAGACTATACCGAGGGAGCTGAACTTGTCGACAGCGTGTTAGATGTGACACGTAAGGAGGCCGAGGGAACTGACTGTCTTCAAGGTTAGTCCACTCAATTTGATAGATTGCTAAAATAACCATGCGGCAGGTTTCCAGATCTCACACTCACTTGGTGGTGGTACTGGTGCCGGTATGGGCACTCTCCTTATTTCCAAAATTCGGGAGGAATATCCCGATCGGATGATGTGCACATACTCTGTTGTGCCTAGTCCTAAGGTTTCAGACACTGTTGTAGAGGTAAATCTTTATTTCTGTCTACTACTAAAGGTATTTATGCTTACTGTCATTTTCAGCCATACAATGCTGCTCTCTCAGTTCACCAGCTCGTCGAAAATGCTGATGTAACCATGAGTATTGACAATGAAGCACTTTATGATATTTCCCATAGAACATTGAAACTCTCTACGCCTACCTATGGTGACCTGAACCATCTTGTCTCTATCGTCATGTCGGGTATCACAACCTGCCTGCGTTTCCCCGGTCAGCTGAATTCTGACCTTCGTAAGTTGGCCGTCAATATGGGTATGTTTTCTACCGATTGCAATCTAGTTCGGTTTTGATGTTTGTTTTACCCAGTCCCCTTTCCCCGTCTTCATTTCTTCTTGGTCGGTTTCGCCCCCTTGACTGCTCGTGGTAGTCAACAGTACCGTGCTGTCAGTGTTCCTGAGCTCACTCAACAAATGTTCGATGCCAAGAACATGATGGCTGCGTCGGACCCAAGGCATGGGCGGTATCTCACAGTGGGTTGTGATTTTGTTTCATTTTGTGCTGCTTAACAGTTTCTTGAAGGTTGCTGCCGTTTTCCGTGGCAAGGTCTCCATGAAGGATGTTGAAGAACAAATGCAAAATGTCCAGAACAAAAATTCTGCCTACTTCGTGGAATGGATCCCCAACAACGTCCTTACCGCTCAGTGTGACATTGCTCCTCAGGGCCTGAAGATGGCCGTTACCTTTTTGGGTAATTCTACCGCTATTCAAGAGCTCTTCCGACGTGTTGGTGATCAATTTACCGCGATGTTCAAGAGGAAGGCATTTTTGCATTGGTATACACAAGAGGGCATGGATGAGATGGAGGTAAAACCTTTATTGCGATCATGTTGTCATGAGATTCACCTTCTCCTAGTTCACTGAAGCTGAATCAAACATGCAAGATCTCATTGCAGAGTATCAACAATACCAAGACGCTACGTGAGTTTGCTTCTTTTAAGTTCTGCTTCACTTGACTTAATCCCTCCAGTGTTGAGGAAGAGGTTGAGTATGAAGAAGAACTCCCCGAGGAAGAAGCAGCGTGATCCTGTTTGTCTGATCCCGGTAGATTCCTCCTTTTCTATTCACGACACTTTCATAACGCACATGTCCTTGATGTTTTCTTTTCAAATTATGTTCTCTTCGTGGATTTCTTAATTGCAAATAAATCTTAATCGGACGTTGAGTCTCCCGACGAGCGGTTTTATACCTTTGGACAATTGAGTGTGACATCCAAGTCTTATTTTTTTCAGGGAATGACATTGATAAATAGAGTTAGGAATGTGATGGCATACGACTGCTTGTTTTGGTTGTTTTCAGGGCCTAGTTTTGTCGTGACTGCCACTTTCAAAGATGTCAATATATTGCCCCCTCCTTGGTTGGCATCTCCATGTATGACATGCTGTATTCAAACCTTATAAATGATTGTATATCACTAGCGATGGTTCTGACTATTGTCACGTCCAAGCAGTGACTGGGTTCCGTTCCATTGACTCCATTCTTTTGAATTCATCAATATATTACACGGGGCTCGATGGCAGATTCCATTCACCGAGGCAAAATGTATACAGTCTGTCGAGGCACAGGATTCAAACTACAGCGAATACAGAACACCATGGGAAATTTCAAGACATCAAATATCATGACCATGAACGGTTTCACGCACCCTTAAACAAAATCCCTGAGCATCTCTGAAGTCTCCTAATCACGCTCGCGCGACGTTCTGTGACTATTTAAGATGGAAATTTTATCACCAAGAAACAGGGCACCAGAGGCAGTTGTCCATGGGGCGAGAGAAAACACGGTTACATCGGAGAGAAAAAGGTATTGTAGCGAAAGTAAACCCCGATAAATTCGAAAAACTTGGGGTCGGGTTGATTATGGATGATCACAACTATTCATCCGCAGACCACACACTCTGACACTCCACGAGGTAGGACGACGCGCACACATAGGTGACCGAACACATCCGAGTGATGCCCTGCGATCAAGGGGGGCTTAATAACGCAACAAAGAACAACGAGCGTTCCATCCGTGCAACAATCAGCGTCATGTAAAGAACACATAATTCTTTGGTATTCGTAGAATCCATTGGTATGCACCTCGAGAGCTGGTACGGGCAGGTCTCTACCAGCTTTTGAATAGCCACATTTACGAGCAAACATAGAAGACAGCGGCCCTCAACAATTGATTGTAAGCTGTTCGTTTTGGCAAAATCGACTTGAAATTGACGCCGATCACTGATGAACACCCACGGATAAGCGAGAGAGCTACATCTGATGTGAAGTGGTGTGATGGGATTGAAAACTTTAATTAGATCAGTCTCACTTATAAATGAACTGAGACTGCATTGTGTATTGGTTTCTTGATGTAAATGACGCACAGCAAATATTCTACTGATATGGTATTAACTGCTGATTAATCTTCTACCTCCTTGCCTGACTTATCCTGCTGGTAAGAAGCATATAATTCTGCTACCAACTACATAGATATGTTCAAGATCATTGAAGCTAGGTCAAGGATAATGAATATTCGGCGCACATTATGCCATGACACTGGCAAGTAAAGCCATGCGAATCTGTGAAGTAGATTTGAGGATAAAAACTATAGCCTGGATGAAATCGTGACTCACGAAAAGGCCATAGCGCATTTGGCGGAAATAAACAGCCCGTCTTGAATCAAAGTCAACCTCAGGATCAATTTCTGAAACCGACCAGTGAATCTCAGCTCGTTTGATTGCATAAAGAACGTACCGTTGAGACGAGGAAGAGGATGCATGACAATCATATCCTCCTTAGCCCTTGAAAGAACCGCATGATCCACCCTATAGGCATCTTTGACGTGCAACCACTCCTGCTCATTCTCGAACCTTTCTTTTTGGACCCTAGTCACATATAAGACATCGGTTTGCAAGAGAACCTCATCCAATGATTCGCAAGTAGTGACGGGAATTCCAGCCTTGCGTGCAGCAGACACAACGGCCTGGGGCATGGCAAGAGAGGGAGGCGCGACAAAATTGAGTCGAACAGAATACAAACAAAGGAGGGTGACAAGGCTGTGAACTGTACGACCGTTTTTGAGATCACCAAGCAGGGTGATCGTGCGACCATTGACCGTGCCCAACTCTGAACGGATGGTATAGACATCGAGTAAGGCCTGAGTAGGATGTTCACCAATGCCGTCCCCAGCGTTGATGATTGGGACAGAAGAGAACTTAGCCGCCAGCTGTGCACTTCCAATGTCAGGATGACGAAGAACGATAGCATCTCCATAGCATGCTAAAGTTCTAATAGTGTCAGGAAGGCTCTCTCCTTTAACCACAGAAGATCTATCGGTAGTGATAGGAACAACCTCTCCACCGCAACGCTTCATGGCAGCCTCAAAAGAAGCGCTGGTCCGGGTTGAGGGTTCGTAAAATGCAGTACAGAGGACCTTGCCTTTTAAGATATCTAGGACACCATTACGTTCGACTTGAAGGCGCATCTCGTGGGCAAGGGAGAACAGGTCGTGCAAATCGCGATGGGTGAGTTGTTTAACGGAGAGAATGTGACGACGATGGAAGGAAGGATGAGAGATGGTACTCATCGAGATTTGGCCAGTGTGTGGGGCTTGCAGACTCTGAGGTTGACTAGAAGATGATTGGGAAGCTACGGCAACTCCAGGAAGAGGCTCAGCAACAATCTCCTTAGGAAGTACGTGCGGCACAGTGGTTGCCGAAATGTCATGACCAGTTGACGAGGAGACTGTGGCACCGTCAACAAACACTGTCTTATTCTGGACGACGACACGGTGGATAGCACCAGCAACCAACTCAGAACCGAGCGGCGACCAAGAACCAGTGCGACTCCTGAAAAGGGCCTTACGACCCAGAACAACTTCCACATGGGTATTCGTCTGTTCAGGCACGTTGAAAATGTGAACAGGATTATCGTGAAGACGAATTCGGATGTCCTCAATACTAAGGCGTCCTTTGCTCACCGCTGTGAGTAAGAGCGGAAGAACCTCCTCAAAGCCGGCAGTTGGCGAGAACACTTTGCCAGTATCGATAGTCAATCGAGACAGCGTGGTTCCTACAGAAAATGCATCAATCTTGTCGAGGTGTGTCCACAAAGCCTTTTGTTCAGCCGAGGTGGGAAGCGCAGTGGTTGAAGGAAAGGCTTCTCTGGAATAGAAGAGAGAATAGACTGAAACATCACACGTAACTTTCAAATGTTTGGCTTTGCTCAATGTGATGAGCAGGAGGTCGTCATTAGTCTGGACGTCGGTCACATGAATGCTTCGACTATGGAGGCTGGCCAACAAAAGGATTGAAGCAAGATCAGACCCTTTGGCATTGGTGATTATGTTCTTCTCAAGAGGCCATGCTGTAAAATGGGCGGCCACGACAGACAGCGGAGTATGAGCAGGAATGAAGAGTGCCTTAGTCTGCAGATGTATCTCTTCGTCAAATGCTTGAGCGTTAGCAGCAGTTGCTGTAACTCCAAGGGCATAATTGCAGTGAGCACTGCTCGAAATGTTCGATCGAACCTGTTCGAATGTCTGATGATCCGATATAATGTTGTCAGTTCCGATTGGTAGTACAATAGCTGTGGTAAAGCCAGCTGCGACGGATGCCTCTGTCATGTCAGACCATTCCTGACTGCCAGCACCAGTCAAGTTGGGGACGAATGCAGCGATATTTACCAAACCTGGGAGACTGTAGGTAAGGTGTGAGTTCTTGGAGTCAATGGACGAGACGTCCAGGGGTAACTTGCGAACGAGCGCTTCAGATAGCATCTTAGCATTCTTGACATTAGTGATGAGCGGGACTGCATAATCTATGGCCATGCGACGAGTGTGATACCCTTTGCTGGAATAGCTAGCAGGGCGGCGATAATGATTCTTTGAAGGTAGGTTGATGTACATATCAATGAGATTATTAGAAAGGTGTTGAGTTAAAGAATATTCTGATTTTTCTTGAGGACGATCGTTCTCCCCAAGGGTATCAAGGTACTGAGAAGATCGATTAGACATGCATCCTTAGGCAAGAAAGCTACTTACCTTGCAAGGAACACCATGCTCTGTCAGAAAGTCTGCAGTACCCGACGTAGCAAAAATGTTATACCCGGCCGCACTGAGTTTCTGTACAGATGGCAGTAGTTCTAGTTTCTCTCTATAACTCCCAATAGAGAACAATATATTCTCCTTTGGTAACACGATACCAGTGGAAATCAATGCCTTCAGATATGCCTCATATTTGTCATGACCAAAACAAGCAACTTCACCGGTCGAGGCCATTTCAACACCTAGAACTGGATCTGCACCTGATAGTCGACTGAAACTAAATTGTGGAACTTTGACACCAACGTAGTCCGAAGGAAGACCAGCATCGGGATATGGCTCAACAGGCAAACCGAGCATGACCTTTGTTGCCATCTCGATAGCATCAATACCGGTGACCTTAGACACGAAGGGGAAGGAACGAGCGGCACGAAGATTGCACTCGATCACCTTGATTTCATTATTCTTTGCAATGAACTGGATGTTGAAAGGACCAGTGACATTAAGAGCATTGCCAATCTTGGCAGTAGCTTCCTCGATCTGACGAACGGTCTGTGGATCTAAATCTTGAGGGGGATGGATGAGAGTCGCATCACCGGAATGAACACCCGCATTCTCGACATGTTCAGAGATGTAATGCATGATCATTTTTCCACCCTTCGCAACAGCATCCACCTCAATCTCCTTAGCTTGCTCAATGTACTTTGAAATGACGACAGGATGATCTCGCGAGACTTCAGCAGCTTTAGTAAGATAATTTGCTAAATCGTCACCAGTAGAGACGACATTCATCGCAGCGCCGGACAAGACATAAGATGGACGAACGAGCATCGGGTAACCAACCTTTTCACAAAAAAGGTTAGCTTCCTCAAAGCTGGTCAATTCCTTCCATAGAGGTTGGTCGACACCAATCTCGTCTAGAAGGCGAGAAAACTTAAAGCGGTTTTCTGCTGTGTCGATCATTTCTGGTGAGGTACCGTAGATCTTGACGTTCTGTCTATAAAGCGGGAGGGCGATGTTGTTTGGGGTCTGTCCACCCATGGATAAAATGATCCCTCGCGAGTGCTCAGTATCATATATATCAAGTATAGTTTCCAGACTGATGTTCTCGAAATATAGGCGGTCGGCTTCATCGTAGTCGGTACTGACAGTTTCGGGATTGTAATTAATCATCACAGTAGGGAAGCCTTGTTCACGAAGCGTTCGAATGGCCCGGACGGCACACCAATCGAACTCAACCGAAGAGCCAATCCGATATACCCCAGAACCGAGAACAATGACCCCACGGTCCTCAAACTTGACATCATGCTCAACGGCATTGTAGGTGGTGTAGAGATAGTTAGTGAAAGCAGGAAATTCGGCAGCAACAGTATCGATTTGTTTGATGAAAGGGGCGATGCCATTTTCCTGTCGCAACCTACGGACGGCTAACTCAGTGGAACCCATACAAACAGCAAGTTGACGATCAGAGAAGCCGAGCTGCTTGGCCTGGCGCAAGGTGGCTGGCGGGATGTTGGAGACATTGAATTCACTCAACCAAATTTCAGTATTGTTTAGGAAACAAACAATGCATCAAGGCTAGACTCACTATAGGTGCTTTTCCATCTCAAAGATATAACTGAGCTTCGTCAAAAACCATTTGTCAATGTTGGACATCTGATGTATTTTTTCGATGCTATAACCACGATGGAATGCAGTAGAAATCGCGAAGATGCGCTTATCCGTTGGATTGACCAGCTCCTCGTCGACGTTTTCAACGTACTCGTTCTATAATATTTTCAGGTGCAAATAAGAGCTGTATTACATACCGCTACATACCTTGGCGAACCCAGGAAACTGATCGTCGATCGCTCGAATGGCTTTCTGAATTGTTTCCTCAAACGTCCTTCCAATGCTCATGACTTCACCGACGCTCTTCATACTACTACTCAGAAGCCTGCTGACACGACTAAACTTCTTGAGGTCCCAGCGTGGGATCTTGACAACACAGTAGTCCAAGCTGGGCTCAAAACAAGCACTAGTCACTTTGGTTACTGAGTTTTTGATTTTGTTCAGAGGAATACCAAGACCAAGTTTTGCAGCAATGAAGGCGAGGGGGTAACCCGTCGCCTTAGAAGCTAGAGCAGAAGAACGAGAGAGACGAGCATTGACCTTTCAAAATTCAGCATAATTTGCATGACTGAACGATATCGACGCACCTCTATTATACAATACTCGCGAGAGGTGGGGTTGAGGGCATACTGGATGTTGCATTCACCGACAACACCCAGGTGACGAATAACATTGATAGCAGTAGTGCGAAGCATATTGTAATCGGTATCGGAGAGCGTCTGAGAAGGTGCAACAACAATGGAATCACCGGTATGTATTCCAAGGGGGTCGAAATTCTAGAGACGTGGAAGCACAAAAAATATACTAATATGGGAAGGGAGCCCACCTCCATATTACAAACCGTGATGCAGTTGTCTCTACAGTCACGGACAACCTCGTATTCAATTTCCTTCCATCCCTTCATGCTCTTCTCTACGAGAACCTGAGGGCTTGTTGCGAACGCTTTCGCGCAGAGAGCATGAAGTTGTACCTCATTCTGGGCAAACCCAGAACCAAGTCCTCCAAGAGCGTAAGCAGCCCTCACAATAACAGGGAAACCGATTGCCTTTGCAGCACAAACCGCTTCCTCGGCATTTGTCGCTGTTGAACTCTGAGCACATCTCTCTCCGATCTCCTCCATGGCACTAGCAAACAGTTGTCTGTCCTCCGTCGTGATAATCGTATCAATCGGTGTCCCCAGAACTTGCACACCAAGCTCAGCGAATTCATCTTTCAGCTTGATACCGACATTGAGAGCGGTCTGACCACCAAATGTGACGTAAATACCATCCGGCTTTTCATATTTGATAACTTTTCGAACGAATTCTGGGGTGACAGGGAGAAAGTATACCTTGTCCGCCAGACCCTTAGAGGTGGCGATGGTGGCGATATTGGGATTGATCAGGATGGTATAGATGCCTTCTTCTTTAAGAGCTTTGATGGCCTGCGAACCGGAGTAGTCAAATTCGCCAGCCTGTCCGATGGACAAGCCACCAGATCCGAGAATGACAACCTTAGAAACTTTAGCACAAGGGACACGCCGATCGTTATCCTCCTTAATTCCCCCAGGCATTCGAATGGGAACAAGCGAATTCGTCTTCACGCAATCTTCTACATTCTGAAGGAAGACTTCAAAGAGAAATTCGGTGTCGCGGGGTCCAGGGGTAGATTCCGGATGGAACTGGACGGAGAAGAATGGTTTGTCTTCACAATAGATACCTTCATTACTATCATCATTGGCATTCTTGAAGAGCTCTTTCCACCTCGCGGGAAGAGATGCAGAGTCAACTTGAAAACCGTGATTTTGACTAGTGATGTAGCAACGGCCAGAGAGTGCGTCCGTGCAAGGAATGTTATGACCACGATTTCCATACTTCATCTTCGAGGTCTTTGCCCCAGCAGCCAGTGCGATCAGCTGGTGTCCGAGACAAATGCCAAAAATGGGCCATTCTCCCAAATCCATAGCCTTTGACAAATGTTGGATGGTCTCCGTCGCAAATATTGGATTACCTGGACCGTTGGAGACAAAGATGCCATCATAAGGCTCTACGTCAGAGAGGAAATCGTAGTTCCAAGGGACGACCTTGAGTTCCACACCTCGCTGAATAAAACATCGGATTTGGTTGTACTTCATACCCACGTCGATCGCTAATATACGCAATGTCCGACCGGATGGATGAAGACGAGGTTTACATGTCGGTTTGTACAAGCGAGGAGCAGAGATAGAGACAAGAGCGACAAGGTTTTTCTGATTGGGATCAGAGAAAGGGGTATCAATGTAGTCCTCGCGCCAGTTGTAAGGGTTATGGGGAATTGAGGGGTATGAGGGACTACGAGGAATGGAGGTGGAAAGAGTTCCCCTGCGTTTGCCGACCTGGGACTCTCCCGAACGAACCAAGACTTTGCCGAGCAGGGAACCTTTTTCACGGATCCTTTTTGTTAACGCACGCGTGTCTATGCCATACAGAGCAGGAATGCCATTCTCTTTCAACCATGCAGACAGCGAGGATTTGGCAAGAAAATGGCTGTAATCTTGAGAGTAGTAACCGACAATTAGGGCAGCAATGTGAATGCGCGAGGACTCAAATTCAGCAGGCAAGACATCCCAGGATGACGTGCGCTCAGGAACACCATAATTGCCGACCAATGGATAGGTAAGTACAAGAATTTGGCCCTCGTAAGAAGGGTCCGTGAGAGACTCTGTGTATCCAACCATGCCTGCGATGATCACCATGATGAGTGATAACATCAACTATATAGTACTACGGGAACGAAACCTGTTTGGAATACACATTCGCCAGATATACTCTTCTCTGCGCCAAATGAGAAGCCACAATAAGCAGACCTATCTGCAAGTTCTAAAACTCCATCCATTGCCTTAGATTTATCTCCAGTGAGCGAAGCAGCTGCGAGCGGCGGCATAGGCATGTTGACATCGCTTGGGGTTCGGAGAAAGGAGGGGCGGTCGGGTTGCTCAAGAGGAATAGTAATTTTTTGTGTCATGCTGACGAAATATCTTCCTCTTCACCATTTGAAGATCTAATCTTCCAAATTTTATTGTTTGGTTTTGTATGGTCTGGATCAATCTATCTTATCTGATATAACTTTACATATATACAGTCCACTTGTAGTCTAAAGAGAAACTACAGTATTGGGCACGAAACAGGGGGAAAACTATAGAAGAGGAGCTACAACTATTCATTCTTAGTAAGGGACATGGGATGCTCGTAACCACCCCTCCTTCATTAGAAATCAAAACATTAGAATGGGACAATGGCCGAGAGAGACGGTTGAAGAGAGTGAGCTACCTGTCTAAAAAGGCGAGACAGAGAACAAAATAAATTATTCATATAATATACAATTCTAAGATATCAGATATCTGAATGATAACCATTAACTCGCGGACTAATCGAATATTATTGAGCTGGAAATCAACGAGATGTCTGGCCCAACCTTTAGCATGCAGTTATTATAGCTGTTCACTCATCAAAATAACCGGAATATTATCCGTGCTTTATTATCACTTTTTGGAAATTCACAAATAATGAGTGGATTATTGAACACTTACTAGAAATATACCACAAGGACTATCCAACCAAGATTGACTGTAAAGTAAATGCTATTTCGATGAAAACACAGGTATAATTGTATCAACGAAGCAGATTTGTCCAAAGCATGACGGTCTTCACTGTAAGTCACTTGGCCTCATTATCTCTCCGTACTATCTCTCCGCACTACACTGACACTTCAATGAGTGGTCCATGTGAGTACATACCAACGTGCTTTCGTTAATGATACAAGTGATCACACATACGACCTCAAATTTACCCTAGTGTCAATAGTCACTACCGTAATCCGTATCACTTTCATCGTCACTATTATGAGTGTCAGATGCCTGGCCCACGTCATTTGGATCGAAATCTTCATCCGATTCGTCCACCGATCGGGTGTGCTGTTCTTTTACATCTTTCCTAGTAGAAAACCCCTGGCTCTGAGTATCTCGCATTGAGGCACGACATTCATCAATTGCGGGTCCGGATATCATTGACAACCATGCCTGGAAGATATATCTTGTCATAAGTGTAAGGGTACAGGACTCTTGAAATCAGATATCTCAATGAAGACTCACACTGCCTCATTCCCCGCACACCATACATTTCTGTCTTCTAGAATTCCTAAGTCCTGCGCCATGTCGGCAATATGTTCGCTTCGAGACTGTGCCATGCTGAGGAAGAGGGCCTGAAGATCCACAATATACATAGCATGCTTCGGTCTTTCGGTTGAACGTGACCTTCTATGCTGTCTAGTGGTGTTGAAAGATGGAGATTGCGAGCGATCACGAGGCCTTTGTTTACGTTGCTCGTAATCATCATTGGGAATAGTATTGCTTGATTCCTGCGTTTATCATAAGAGTTGAGCATGGTATGCAGAGGATCAAGTACCTGGGGTCTGAGGAGTTCCCCGATGCTTGACTTCCATTCGGTGATATCCACACCCAGCTCCTGTAAAACCCTTCGAGCAAGCGTTTCGTCAAAAACGAGTAAAATAACAGGGCAATTGGATTTCTTGAGATCATTAAAATAGTCTTGAGCGAGATGTTGGATTTCCGTAAATGGGATGGTCCTCGTTGTCCCATGTTCAAAATCCTGATAATCACTCAGCTTGGATGGGATTCTACAACACGCACCACTTACAACTTTCTTTTTGTCCGTCCGTTGAAAAAGCCTGTCTTCCGCTCCGATAAGATGGAATGCCGAACCCGGCTTCAGTTGCAACCCTGACTTGAGATCCGTGGCCTCTGCCCAGCCATATTCCAGAGGTCGACTTCCAGTACTCCACAATGTCCTCAAATTGGTGGTGAATGATGCAATACGAACGCTCTGGATCCATGAAGTATTGAATATAGAATAATTAGCTGGGTTTATAGTGTCCTTGAGAAGGTGATAGAGTACTCTGGACGTCATTCAGAAACTGGAAAAAGATATCATCAAGTTGCAACTAGCCTTCCATGTTCAAATTCTCCACGTCTAGTCCCTGCGCTTCCGTTTTCATATGCCTTGTTTGCTTGACTGTTGTCTGAAGCTCCAGCTTTCTTTCTGGCCTTGGGCTTAAGGGTTTTAAGCTTTCGTTCGAATTCATGGGCCGAGGCAAAGTAAATGGGAGAGACAGATATGTAGTCATTCATGGTTGTGGATCCATAGATCCTATGCCTGTCCACTTGGTTGAACATGGAAACCTGCGTATCCGCGAGGAGTAAATGCGAGGAGCCCGTTTCCTTTATCCCTTTGGCATGTTAAATTTGAATACGAAAATCAAAAAATAGTCCTGCACCTAGAAGTAACTCGAGTGGCCGGTCTTTACTGGGACATAATGAAGAGCTTGGCCCTGCCAAGAGCTCTATGAGTTTCTTGTCATTCCAGTCATTCTCGAACCTGACAGCTTGTATTGATTCATGAGCAATCTATATAATGGTATTTACATACCACCTCACGTTTGGCCTAAACCCTCCAATCTGATAAAACTTTGTGGCTCGCATGTGGTGATCGTAGAATGTAGCTTTTCCTTATCCAAAATACATTCAAGTACTGCGATTGCCGGTGGCTCACGTCTGAGCGATTTCCCTGATCTCCCACGAGTCTGATGACATGGGTCGATAACTGGCAAGCATACTCAACCAGGGTGCCATATGACCGTTATTAACAACACAAACAAAACAATTTATGACGATCAAGGCTTTGTCGTCGTGCCTGGACTGATCCCTCCTGAACACTGGTCAGAGCTAAAAGCTGCATGTCAGAGGGTTATCCAAAAAACCCGAGATGGAACATGGCCTCATCGTCGAACAGTCGGTAGGCAGTTCCCTCCATTCAATAACGATAACCCCGATTCTTGGGGTGTACAGCACGTCATGCATCCGCAGCTCAGTGAGCCAGCCTTCGGTCGATGGTATACCTCAGATAAATTGTTGGAAATCGTCAAGGAGCTTTTGGGTTGCAGAGATGATGAGCTGCAACTTGGTATGTCCCTTCAACTGTTGCTGGGCAGATGTCTGATTGTCGCAAGCAAGAATTATTCAACCTTCTCATTAATCCCCTGGACCATGATTTTTCTTTGCGTTGGCACAGGGATGATATTCACGAAAATGCGTCTGAGGAAGAAGAACGAAGCGCCCTTCGAGTCTGGAGTTATGGTGTAAGTTAAAGTCATCCGCTTTCTACCATTCCGTTACTTGTTTTGACATTATTCTAGGTGCAGTGGAACACGTGTGTCTAGACGACTTGTCTTATTTCCTCTTAGTAATTCTTTTTCTAGTGCATTGTATACTGATGAGTCCCTTTACATTGTACCTCGTTCTCACAAGACTGTGCGGACTCCGGAACAACGTCGCCTTTCAGAAACTTTGGATCCTCCCTCGAACCCTCTGGCCATGCCAGGTGCGATCCGCTTGACCCTCCAGCGTAAGTGAGATATGGCTGCCATTCCTATCAAACACTGATCTGAGTCTTAGCTGGGGAGACCGTCTTCTATAATTCCAACATTCTACATTGTGCCGCTTATAACTCCAAGGTGCAAAGAGTGACATTACATGCATGTGTTGGAGATATCAGGGGCGGTTCAATCAGAGCTCGCAATGTACTACAGCATGACCTCGAGTGGATGAAGGAAGATGAGTTCAGGGTTTCTCTCCCTGAGAATACGAGAACACGAAAGATGCTCGACAATCTCTTGAATATGCAGAAGCACAGTGGAAAGCTTGGCTACTCCTTGCAGAATTGATCATCAAATGGACTTTTTTAGCCTTCCGCGATGTTGAAGCTGCATCAAAGTGTTCGTTCATCATGCAAATCTAGTACATATTTCACTTTCTCTTCTGTTCTGGTCATACGAAATCTAAGCTTATGTAGCAGTTCCAGCGGCCAATACAGAAACAGATTCTCCGATGTTGTCTAATGCCTAGACAGACATTTTGAATCATGGTTTATAAGTGGAGCCCGGGTGTGGTTCTTGATATTGTGTCTGATATATCGGCAGGTTCTGTTAAACATCAACATACGAACCCAATGAAATCGAATGCCGATCTATTTCTCGTGAGCACAGCTCAAAACTTGATGTTCGCTTTAGTCTTTCGAAAAGTATAAGATTCGCCTAGAGAAAAATTTAAACAAAAGATTTACTCATCGAGGCTGTCAACACACTCCAAGACGATAACAAGTTTATGCATTCGTGTGTTTTCGTCGATATCAAGACAGAGGTACTTCATTCTCTATAGTCCACCCGATGACGGATCTTGACTTCATCAAACCTCTGCTTTGATCTCTGAGGTGCTTCTGAGGTTGTTTTCTGCTGTTCTCTCCAAAGTCACCATTGGCCCAGAATAAGAGAAGAGATAGCGAAAACCTGAAATGTCCTCTTGTCGAAATCAAATCATCGCGGTCTTCATATGGTGGCCAAGAAATCCTCCACGTAATAACTTGCCTCAGAGATCAGTCGATGTTTTTGACGGTCAACGACCAACTTCTTGCACAAGTGTATCCGCATCCAGACGATACAATTTATGACCTCCCGTCATTGGTCATACGATTTTGTCATGATAGTAGATGCTATTGTAGATATCCATTATCTAGAAACTGATAATCAATAGTCGGCCACCTGAATCTTTTCTTCTGCCTCCAAACATGCACTGGTCTTAAGCAAGTTCTTGAAGCCAATGTTCTCCAAGAGACTAGCACAGTGATTCGGGATGAAATGAATATTGAGGTCACGGGGACCAGGGACGAAAAGCCTTCGAGCATAACTACTGAGTGTAACCAACAGATGTGATAATGGAATGGGATAAAAACAAAAATAGAGAAAAATTTAGATGACGAATCAAACCTATCATTAGGCCTGGACTTCAACAATCGTACCTGATCACCACGTCACGATTATATATTAGATCTATCTATGATCTGATACTGGTGATTGAGCACAAGATATCACCAGACCAAGAACATCGAATCGTATTTCTACATGTTGATTGAAGTACATCAAATTGTGTTTCTCGTGCCTCCCGAAGTTGCGAAGGCATCAGCGGATACACTGATATTAGTTTCGGAGCTGCCGGGGGGCACAATACTAGTAGGAGTCATTGTGCTCTCACTAGACGGAAGGGAGTAACCTGGTACGGAGATACTGCTACCGTCGATTGGCCTGCCTTCCGGGTAGGTCAATGGGCATTTTAGCACATTGCAAGTGGGAGTGGCAGTCTCTGTCGGGACGGTGAAAGATCGAGTGCGGAAGTCTGGGTTCTCTAACATGAAGGAACCAATCATGCTGACAGCTGGAGGAGCAGATACAGCCGTGCCCATGAAAGACGTGGAAGAATGGGTGGTAGTCACCGTGGTTGCAGAGGTCATGGGTACAGACGAAGCGGCAGAGGCCCAAACGCTTTGTGTAGCGAGCCCAGCAGAATCAGCTGGGGGTAGTCCAGTAAAATTACTGCTCTGTCGCTTGAGAATCTATTAATGCATTAGTCTTTGCTTGCATATTAATTTTCTTTGTTAACACACCTGCACTGGACCGGCTGATGCCGGAATTCCAGCTGCGAGTAACGATGCGGCAATAAAAAATCTGAGGATTCCGTTCATATCGTTTATCTCTCGGAACCGATGTCGAAGGTTGAAGAAATGAGGAATGTCCTCTGCATCTTATAAAGACGGGTTGGTAGTGGCTCACTTCTGTACAAATGGCACCGCTAACTATCCACTCATCTAGTCCTCTGGACCCAGGTATACGCTGTACAATGTGGGACATGAAACGATATAGAGATATTCATGACAATCACTACCGTTGTTCCGGTCTTGCTGCGGCTGAGCAACCACGGTTCACTGCTGCGAATCAAATACACTTTGAGCGGACCTTGAACAATTCGAGCAAGCGTTTCAGCATCCTATTTAACCAGTGGAAGAAACACGGCCGGAAATTGGACATCGAGTAAAAACAACTTTTGATCGGATCAGTGCACTCCAGATGTGAAGCAGTAACTTGCCAATCGAGTGAATTTGAACAAGAGTTGAAGTGTATTCTGGTTCTTTGCCTTGGACTAATTTCGTGATAGGAGATGCAGCGAGAAATGAATGTTGCTGATACGAGGTATTAGTCTTCGGTAAAGGACTGAGGTGCTACTACAGAATCTGTTATACTTATGCTGAGACAATGAGACAGTACAAAGGAGAATATACAAGGCACCGTGAACAATGAAGCTGACTCAGGGCTTGCATACGTTTGTCTGCTCAGCGCTATGTATAGACGAACCCCAGGCACAGCTGAATCATCATTCACAGATCCCAGCTCAGGAGGTAACGAACTAAGGATACACTAGTCTGGGTCTAACTACCGGGAAAATTGACTATCTACCATACTGTCTACCATAAGTAAATGTCCGGGAAATTCCCTTTGGAGATTAAGACCCGTGTGCCGCCTATGGACTGAAGCACTTCTAGATTCAAACCTTAAGAGGATCGGAAAGAATATCTAACTGGCAATTGGACAGTGTGAACAATCCACTGGTCATTCCTCATTTTTTATTTTCATTCGTCTTCGCCTGTTGCGGTTGATAAATACTGACTACAACAACCCAATGTTGTCGTAAGATTTGTTACGCGACAGAGTCCTTCCAGGGTTGATCCGCACGCAGTCTCTGGCATTGAACTCAGACGCCACCTAGATGGGTGAGTGGCTACTAATTTACCTGAGAAGGTAATGAGCTACAGGAGGTGTCTAAGTCAACTAGATGGGTAGACGACTGAGGATTGACTCTACCATGTGGAGAAACTGGCTATCCAGATAGGAGTAGGCTAAACAGTATCCAAGGATTAATTGTAATAGAAGTGATGAAATAGAATGGAGTGATGGATATGGGTCATCTCACTTCGACACTTTTACTGTACAAAGATGGACCTGCTCACATTTGAGGGTTATCATGGCAGCATCGGGAATTCCCGAACTAACGTATGACGGGT
>Ga0153948_1000199_pt1 | contig 31994 bp, 31 predicted proteins | sample TSNJ032MetaG_FD_104696 | JGI IMG/M metagenome (GOLD analysis project Ga0153948, IMG submission 104696) | Attine ant fungus gardens microbial communities from New Jersey, USA - TSNJ032 MetaG | ecosystem: Host-associated > Fungi > Mycelium > Unclassified | place: USA: New Jersey, Wharton State... | reverse complement strand
GGCCAGTTGCGCGCCGAGAGAAACTGTCCTTCGATGAGATTGCCCAGCATCATCACCTTGGCACCACCAAGCACGGCAGGCACGACGAAATTTCCAAGCGACGGAATGAAGACAATCACCGAACCGGCGGCAATACCGGGCGCGGTCAGCGGCAGCACAATGCGGAAAAATGTCCGCACCGGACCCGCACCCAGATCGAGCGACGCCTGCACCAGACGCCAGTCCAGCTTTTCAATGCTGGCATAGACCGGCATGAACATGAATGGCAGAAACACATAGACCATACCCAGCACGATGGCCCCGTCGGTATAGATCATGTCGAGCGGGCGCGAAATGATACCGAGCGACATCAGCGTTTCATTGATGAGGCCTGTCGGGCGCAGGATCATCACCCAGACGAACAACCGCACGATCAAGCTGGCGAAGAACGGCAGGGTAATGAGGAAAATGCAGAAATTCTTCCACCGGTCGGGAAGCCTGCTGATGTAGAACGCTGCAGGATAAGCGACCAGCAAGGCGGCGATGACCGTCACGATGGCGATCCGCACCGAGCGAAAGAAAATCGACAGATAGATAGGGTCGTATTCCTCGAATGCCGGGTCGGCAAAGCCCAGAATGCGCCCGAAATTATGCGGATAAAACTCCCATTCGACACCACCATAAAGGCCGGGTGCGAGAAAGCTCGTCACCACCATGATCCCGAGCGGAATGGCGAAGAAGACCATCAGGAACAATGTGGCCGGTCCTAGAAGAACCGACAGTTGCAAGCGCCGCAGGGCAGCGAGATTCATTGCGCGCCCTCCCCTTCACACAGAAGGTGGACCGTAGCCGGATCGTAATACCAGCGCGCAGCCTGCCCCGGCTGCAGATCATTGACCGAGTTTCGATCCACCGCCGGAATCTGCGCCATCAGCTTGCGCCCGGAAGCGAGCCGCCCAAGCAGTTCGAATGACGAGCCGACAAAGACAATCTGGTCGAGCGTGACATCAAGCGCGCCATGTCTTTCATTGCGCGCGACAAGCGAAAAATTTTCAGGCCGCAGAAGTGCGGTGCCCTTGCCCTTGGCTTTGCCGTCACCATCGTGATGCAACACCGTCCCATCCCCCAATACAAAACCGTTGGCGTCGGCTTGTCCTTCCAGCAGATTGCTGGCCCCAACGAAATTGGCGACGAAGGCATTGACCGGGCGGTCATACACAATACGCGGCGCATCCAATTGCTGAATGCGCCCATTGGAGAGCACCGCCACGCGATCCGACATGGTCAGCGCTTCCTGCTGGTCGTGGGTGACGAAGATGAAGGTAATGCCCAATTCGTGCTGCAGGGTTTTCAGCTCGAACTGCATCGCCTCGCGCAGATTCTTGTCGAGCGCAGATAGCGGTTCGTCCAGCAGCAGAACTTTTGGCCGCGCCACAATGGCCCGGGCCAAAGCAACACGCTGCTGCTGACCACCGGAGAGCTGTCGCGGCAAGCGTGCTTCCATACCGGCCAGTCCCACCATCTGCAAAACAGCCCTGACGCGCTCCGTGCGCACGGCCTTGCCGACACCCGCGACTTCCAGAGCATATCCGGCGTTCTGCCCGACGCTCATATGCGGAAACAGCGCATAGTTCTGAAAGACCGTATTGACCGGGCGGCGATAAGGTGGTCGATCCGTCATGTCGACGCCGTCGATCTCGATCCGCCCGCTATCCAGTGCGGCAAATCCGCTGATTGCCTGTAGCAACGTCGTTTTGCCGCAACCCGACGGGCCCAGCAATGTGATGAATTCATTACGACCGATATCCAGATCGATACCGTCCAGTGCCTTGACCTCGCCGCCCTCCGGACTGGCAAAGGTCTTGGCGGCTGACACCAGCCGCACAATCGCATCGCGCATTTTTCGTTCCCCGAAATGTTATTGAATTAACTCTTGCGTGATTTGGTTATGTTGATACCATATTCCGGTACAAGTCAACGCCTCGAAGACCCATCCTTTCCGTCACCAGCGTTAAGCGGGAAAGGCTGCGACCTTTGAGAAAAATGTGACAAACGACAAGGGGAACTACAATGACGACCTTCAAGGGTGCCGTTCAGCGCCTCGGACTGATTGCGCTTACGGTTATGGGCATGTCTACCGGCAAAAGCTTCGCAGACGAGCTGAACATCTATAACTGGGGCGAATATATCAATCCCGCCGTTCTTCAGAAGTTCGAGGAAGAGACCAAGATCAAGGTCAACCTTTCCACCTATTCCTCCAATGAAGAAATGCTGGCCAAGATTCAGGGCGGCGCCAGCGGCTACGACATCGTGTTTCCGTCCGTGCATATGCAGGACATTATGGCCAAGCTCGATCTGCTGGCAAAGACCGATATCAACACCTATGAGGGCTTCAAGAATATCGATCCGAAGTTCCTTCGCGCCAAGAGCGATCCGAAGGGTGAATATTGCCTGCCCTACGCCTTTGGAACGGTCGGCATTCTCTATAACCGGCGCGTCCTCGGCAAAGACGTAACCGGCTGGAAAGACCTGCTGGCGACGGTCAAGGCAAAGGGGCTCAAGATCACCCTTCTCGACGATATGCGCGAAGTGCTGAGTGTTGGCCTCATCCTCAACGGCAATTCCGTGAATTCGACCGACCCGGCGCAACTCCAGAAAGCCGCCGATACCGTGATCGAGATGAAGCCTTATGTGGCCGCTTTCACCTATGATTCCCGACCGATGGTTGGCGCAGGCGATGTTGCCGCCGCACATTTCTTCGTCGGCAGCATGATAGACGTCTTCGGCAATCCGAAAGACTTGGGCTACGTGATCCCCGAAGAGGGTGGCACCATGTATCAGGAAGATATGTGTGTTCTCAAAACGTCGCCGAACAAGGACAATGCCGTCAAGTTCATGCAGTTTTATACACGGCCTGAAATTGCGGCACTCAATGTTGCCCAGCAGACCAACGGCACCCCCAATGTGCCAGCCCGCCAGCTGACGCCAGACAACATTAAAAACAGCAAGGAAATCAACCCGACCGACGATACGATGAAGCGGCTTCAGATTTTCGAGGATCTGGGCTCCGGCGTCCGCCAGCTCGACCGGGTATGGACAAAGGTGAAAACGGCACAATAAGCTGTTGCATCGCCTCCAGTCGCCATCGGCGCGACTGGAGAACATCCCGAAAATTGTGAGACAGTTTCTGGACAAGATACGCTCAAAAACAAATAGATAGAGCGGCTCTGGCGATTCAGTTCCAGAGGAAACCGCTCTGGAGTTTACGGGAGGGGGTAAGGTTTGGCTAAAGACATTCTCGTGCGCCTGCAAAGCGCAGAGCTACGCAAATCCAAGGCCGACAAGCTGATTGCCAGCTATATCGAGCGCAACATCGCCGACCTTCCATTCGAGACGGCCAAGTCCATTGCCGAACGGCTTGGTATTTCCCAGATGACGGTGGGCCGCTACCTGCGGCGGCTGGGCTTCGACGGCTTGGAGGAAATGAAAACCGCACTCAGGCGCGGGCGTTCCAATCCGGCATGGCAGGTGAAAGGGCCAGTCGCCCGGCTTCAGCAGGATTGTCGCGAAGGCAAATTGCTAGCAGGTCTGGTGCAACAGCAGATCGAGAACCTCGGCACAGTCTACGAATTGACCACTCGGCCGGAATGGCAGCAGACCATCGATGCTCTGATCGAAGCACGCGAAGTCTATGTTGCCGCCTATCAAAATGTGCGCGGCATCGCGCAATATTTTTCGTCGCAGCTTTCCTATTCGCGCCCCGGCGTCTCCTTCATGGACGGACTGAACGGCACCTATGCGGAACTTCTGGATGGGTCCGTCGAAAACCGTGTGCTGTTTCTGCACGATGTGCGCCGTTTCGCCTCCAAGGCGCGCCCGCTGGCGGTCGAAGCGCGCCGCGTCGGCGTGAAGGTCATCCTGTTGACCGACGAATTCTGCCCATGGGCAAGCGAAGTTGCCGACATTGCGCTCATCGTCCCCGGTTCTCACGGTCCGCTGTGGGACGGCGCGGCGACGATGACGGCAATCATGGATCTCATGTTATCGCATATCATCATTCTGCTCGGCAGTGCCGTCGATGAACGGGTGCAGCAACTGACCCGCTTGCAGGATATTTTCGGCGACTTCGAGAGCTAGGTTTTCACCTGCTCCACGAATTCGGCTATGGATACGGTTCTGTTTTCAGCCCCTGCTGTCTGTATGGCCAGCACGGTTGCGAGTGTCATCATGCCGTCGCGTGCAGACACCAGCGGCTCCACCTCCCGACGGATAACCGATAGAAAATGGTCGAGCTGATTGACATAGGCACGCGACCCATCCAGCGAAACATGCTGGCGCAGAAGCGGGTCCTGCCAGTTGCTATCCGGGTTTTCGTGACGCCACAAATCCATGCCAGGCGCAGTCAGGCAACCTTTCGTACCACCGAAATAATAGGTGTTCTCCGGCTGATGCGGGAAGTAAAGCGCTTGCCCCGCAGCCGTATCCCAGTTGAAAGGCGAGACCACCGTATCGCTCATCAGGAAACTGCCGAGCGCACCGTTTTCAAACCGGAGTGCGATACTGGCCGTGTCTTCCACTTCAAACGCACGGACGGCATTGGATGTGAATGCCTGTACGGAATGGATATCGCCGCAAATATATCGCAGGCAATCAATGTCGTGGATCAGATTGATCAATAGCGGTCCGCCACCTGCCCGGCGACGCCAATCCACGTTGAAATAGTGCTCCGGCTTGTCGGTAAGCCACATGCCGTGCACGGCAACCAGTCGACCGATTGTTCCTTCGGCAAGCAATTGCCTGCTTTTCTGAATATCGGGGCTGTGGCGACGCTGATGCCCGACCAGCACAGGCACACCCGAACTCTCGCTGGCCTGCACCAGTGCAATGGCGGATTCGAGCGTATCGGAAATCGGCTTTTCAACGAGACAGGCAATATTGCGCTCGACGCAGGCAAGCGCCGCCTTAACATGCAGTGCATTTGGCGACGCGATGATGACACCATCGGGGTTCACATCGTCCAGCATCGCTTCGAAATCAAGAAAATGACGGATGCCAATGGCAGAAGCATAATGCACGCTTTCGTCCGACACATCGGAGATCGCAACCAGTGCCACATTCGGATTTGCCGCTATCAACGTGACATGTTCACGGCCAATCAAGCCTGCGCCAATCAGCGCGATACGAAGCGGCGCCATCAGCACACGTCCTTTCGGCCAGGCAGACGTGTGATCTTCAAAGCGCGCAATTTATCAAATGATCTGTCCGTCATTGTTCCTCCCCAGGATATCTTCGGCAGCTCCCACGATCAGGGACGATCAACAGATCATCCGAGAAAGTCTCAAACCCTACCGCAAATCAGGATATCACATTGTAACAGAAACGCGAGACATGTATGATAAAGTGTCGAATATCTGAGATATCCTCTAATGCGTTACGAATCCTCCAATGAGTCCATTGCTGAAAGCTGCTATCGCCGCATTCGGACCGATATTATCTTCGGGCGTCTGGCGCCCGCGCAACGGTTGCGGCTGGAAAGCCTGAAGGATTCCTACGACACCAGCGTCAGCACGCTGCGTGAAATTCTCAATAGGCTGTCGTCGGAAGGCTTTGTCGTCGCAGAGGGGCAGCGCGGCTTTGAAGTCGCCCCCATGTCGGATGCCGATCTCAAGGAAATCGCAGCCCTGCGCCTGTTGCTGGAAACCCATGCGCTCGAACAATCCTTCGCTTTCGGTGGCATGGACTGGGAAGCGCAACTGGTTTCGTCGCACTATAAGCTGGCGCGGATGGAACAGATTATGGCGTCAGGTGACGCCAGCCGGGCGGAAGAATGGAAGCGCTATGACTGGGAGTTTCATCAGGCACTGATCTCGGCCTGCGGTTCCCGGTTGCTGATGGAGACCCATGCCACCGTCTTCGACAAGTATCTGCGCTATCAGATGGTGGCACTGTCCTATCGCGGCGACGTCGCCGAAAAGGAACACAAGCAGTTGCTGGACGCTGCGCTGGCGCGCAATGCGTCCGAGGCAAAAGCTATTCTAATCAAACACATAGATGGCGGCGTCCAACATGCGCTGGCCGGGGGTACCCTGCCCTGATTTGCCACTACCGTTGATCGTAACCGCCACGCAAAAGGAAACACCATGCTGCGGGAAGACAGTGTATCCACCGAAACCGTCAGCGATGTGGTTTTCCGGCAGATCCGCAAGGACATCATCTCGGGAACGTTACCGCCACGAGCCAAGATCAAGCTTGAACAGGCGAAAGAGCGCTATTCGATCAGCGTTTCGTCACTGCGCGAAATCCTCAACCGGCTGACGACGGAAAATCTCGTCGTGGCCGAAGGGCAGCGCGGTTTTGAAGTCAGCCCAGCTTCCCGCAAGGAGCTGGAGGAACTGGCCGATCTGCGCTCGGTTCTCGAAACCCATGCCATCGCGCTTTCCTTTGCAGCCGGTGACCTGGAATGGGAAGGGCGTATCGTTGCGGCCCACCACAAGCTCGCGGCGGCCGAAAGGGTTTTGCTTGCGGGCGATGCTTCGCGCACCATCGACTGGGTTCGTTACGACTGGGAATTTCATCAAGCCATTGTATCGGCATGCGATTCAGAAACGCTTCTGACGGCGCTGTCCTCGGTGTTTGACCGCTTTCTGCGCTATCACATGCTGGCGCAGACATTCCGCGGACGCCCTGTCGTGGACGACCACAAATTGCTGTTTGAACTGGCCGTTGCACGCGATGTCGAAGGTGCGCAAGCGGTTATACGCCGCCATATACAAAGCGGCGTAGACCACATCCTCAAAAGCGGGCGTATCGCCTGATTCACCATCCGCCCGATCAAACCGGGTCTGGCGACGATCAGGAAAATTCGTTTTATGTAAAATTCAAAATCTCATATGATTTCGATAAACTCTGTTGATTTGCCAAGCATCATCTGCCAAACATATAATCATACGGCCATCTGATCCACGGGAGAGGATCGATAGAGCGCCAGTTTTTGGGAGGAGGAACCAATGTTTAAGTCCATGCTGACACGTCGTCACATGATGCTGGGCGCGGCAGCGCTGGTTGCCGCTGCCGGGATGACCAAGCCTGCATCCGCTATCACGCCGGAAGAAATCAAGGCGCGCGGCAAGCTCATCGTTGGCATTCAGGGCGACAATCCGCCATGGGGTTTTGTGACGAGCGCAGGCCAGCAGGATGGCCTCGACGCCGATATTGCCACTTTGTTCGGCAAGGAACTCGGCGTTCCGGTCGAATTCGTTCCGCTTGAAGTCAACAACCGCATTCCCGCCCTGACCACCGGCCGCGTTGACGTGCTGTTTGCAACCATGGCCATGCTGCCGGAACGCGCCAAGGCTGTGCAGTTCAGCAAGCCCTATGTGGCCAATGCCATTGTGCTGATCGGCCCGAAATCCATGTCGATCAAGACCAATGACGACATGGCCAATCTCACCATTGGCGTTGCCAAAGGCGCTGCACAGGACACGCAGGTTACCAAAAACGCGCCATCCAGCGCCACCATCCGTCGTTATGACGGCGATGCGCCAAGCGTACAGGCTCTGGCGTCCGGTCAGGTGCAGGCGCTTGGCGGAAACATCTTCTATATGGATCGCGTCGAAAAGGCTCGTCCGGGTGAGTTCGAAAACAAGCTGGAATTCCAGAAGCTCTATAACGGCGCTTGCACGCGTCTGGGCGAAAAGGAACTCAACGCTTCGATCAACACCTTCATCGACAAGATCAAGGACAATGGCGAGCTGAAGAAAATCTACGACAAGTGGATGAAAGTGCCTGTTCCGGAATTCCCGGAAAAGCTTGAAGGCGTTTCCTTCACGGCGAACTGATAATTCAGCGCTCCTGATTGCAGACGCTGGCTAACAGCATTTTCGGCAAAAGCGCGAAGCCGCTTTGCGTTCAAATGCATAAAAACGAGAATTGGAGAGGCTCCGGGGGGGCGCTTCTCCGATTAACAAACGCCAGCGTCTGCAACCGTTTCCTCATGTCGTAAAACGGCCCACCCGCCGTTTCGGGAAGCATCATGTCCAGAACGATCTTTATCTTGAACGGCCCCAATCTCAATCTGCTCGGCGAGCGTGAGCCGACAGTCTATGGCACCACGACGCTTGCCGATATTCGTGACCGCGCAACACAAGTGGCCGAAGGGCTTGGTTTTACGATCGACTTTCGCCAGACCAATTTTGAGGGCGTACTGGTGGAAAGCGTGCATCAGGCCCGTAAGGAAGCTTGCGGCATCATCGTCAATCCGGCGGGATATACATTCACATCGGTCGCCTTGCTTGACGCCTTGAAGATGTTCGACGGCCCGAAGATCGAGCTGCATATATCGAACGTCCATGCCCGTGAGAGCATCTACCACAATTCCCTCATTTCACGGGTCGCGACAGGCATCCTGATCGGGTTCGGCGCAAATGGTTATGAGCTGGCCGTGCAAGCCATGGCAAAGATGGTCGAGAAGGACTGACCGACAGACATCTGGCCGCACCGGCCAATTGGAGCAAAGAGAACAACGGCGACCAAAAGACGACCCGTCGCCCAAGGCTCAGGACCTGTTGTTCAAAAGCAAACAGACAGAGCGAACGATGAATTATACTCTGGATTTCACGCCGGTTATTGATGGCCTCCCCAACCTGCTGCTTGCCTGTTTGGGAACCTTTACCATGGCAATATTCGGCATGTTGCTAGCAATCGTCATCGGCATTGGCGGTGTCCTGCTGCGCGGCTCACGCTACTGGTTTTTGCGCTGGCTGGTCATCGGATTTGTCGAACTCATCCGCAACACGCCATTTCTCGTCCAGATATTCTTCATCTATTTCGCATTGCCGCTTGCGGGTGTCCGGCTCGACCCGACCCCAACCGCCATCATCGCACTGGGCATCAATGGCGGAGCCTATGCCATCGAAATCATTCGCGGCGGCGTTCAATCCATTCCGAAAGGCCAGATCGAAGCAGGCATCGCGCTTGGCCTGCACAAGGCTCAGGTCTTCCGGCTAATTGTGCTGAAACCGGCATTGCGGGCGATTTTCCCGTCGCTGACAAGTCAGTTCATCCTGTTGACGCTGACAACCAGCATTGCCTCGGCAATCTCGGCCTATGAACTGACCTCGGTTGCCCAGCGCATTGAATCCGACAGTTTCCGCAGCTTCGAGGTCTATTTTACCGTCACGGCGTTCTATCTGGTGATTTCCTGGGTCATGATGCGCCTCTTCTCCTTCATCTCGGCGCGCTATTTCGCCTATCCGGTCAAATAGGAGTTTCACCATGGGTCACGATGAATTAGTCTTCCTGCTGATCAGATTGAAGTGGACGGTGGCGCTTTCGGCGGTTGGTTTTGTCTGCGGCTGCACGGCAGGTCTTGGCATTGCCTTGTTGCGCACGTCGGGCATTCCAGCACTGGAACGGATGACCGCTGGCTATATCGCGGTCTTTCAGGGCACACCGCTCCTGATGCAGCTCTTTGTGGTCTATTACGGCCTCGCGCTCATCGGGCTGAAACTCGATGCATGGCTTGCCGTTGCCATCGGCCTGACGCTGCATGCCAGCGCCTATCTGGGCGAAATCTGGCGCGGCTCCATTGAAGCGGTTCCCAGGGGCCAGACGGAGGCTGCGAAAGCGCTCAGCCTTCGCTATTTCTGGCGCATGAAGGACGTGATCCTGCCACAGGCGATCCGCATTTCGCTGCCTGCCACCATTGGCTTTCTGGTGCAGCTGATCAAGGGAACGTCGCTTGCCTCCATCGTCGGCTTTACCGAGCTGACGCGGGCCGGAAACATTATCTCCAACCAGATTTTTGAACCGCTCACCGTCTTTGGCATTGTTGGCGCGCTCTATTTCCTGATGTGCTGTCCGCTGACGATTTTCGGCGCTCACCTTGAACGCAAGTTTGCTGCGTCGAGCCACTGACCACCACGACACCGCCCGGAGTGACCCGATGATCCACCAGCCCTCTGCCGACACGCCCCATGCGATGATCCGCTTGCAGAATGTCGAGAAATGGTACGGCAATTTTCAAGCCTTGCACGACATCAATCTGGCTGTGGGCAAGGGAGAAAAGATCGTGCTCTGTGGGCCATCCGGCAGCGGAAAGTCCACGCTCATTCGCTGCATCAACCATCTGGAAACCTACCAGAAGGGCGAAATCCACGTCGGCGGCATTCTACTCGGCCATGCAGGCAAAACCATCGACGCGGTGCGTCGCGAGGTTGGCATGGTGTTCCAGCAGTTCAATCTCTTCCCGCATCTCACCGTGCTGCAAAACTGTATGCTTGCGCCGATACGCTCGCTGGGGGCCAGCAAGGCAGATGCAGAAAAGAACGCCAAAGCGCTTTTGAACCGTGTGAAAATTCTGGAGCAGGCCGACAAGTTTCCCTCGCAGCTTTCAGGCGGTCAGCAGCAGCGCGTCGCCATCGCCCGGGCGTTGTGCATGAAGCCGAAGGTTATGCTCTTCGACGAACCAACCTCCGCCCTTGATCCGGAAATGGTCAAGGAAGTACTCGACACCATGGTCAGCCTTGCGGATGAAGGCATGACGATGATCTGCGTCACCCATGAAATGGGCTTTGCCCGGCAGGTGGCCGACCGCGTGATCTTCATGGCCGAAGGCGCTATTATCGAACAGGCGTCCCCGGACGAATTCTTCGCCAATCCGAAGCACGAACGCACGCGCAAGTTTCTGGGCGAGCTATTGCATCACTGACCGTATCAAAGCGTCGTTCCACCTGCGCCGGGCATGGCGCGAGATAGCGAAGCGCCGGAAACATCGCGCAATATCTGGATCAGCATTTGCAGCGATCCCGAACTGACGGTGTCCGTCCGCATGGTCAGGCCCACCGGGCCAACAGTTTCGCTGGTATCGATCGGCAACATGACCAGCTTGCCTTCTGCCACATCGCGCGCGACAACAACTTCGGAAATGATCCAGATCGCGTCGCTGTCGCGAACAAAAGCGCGCCCGAAAGCATCCGATACGGTTTCAACCTGAATGGGCAGCGCGCCGATGCCGTTGGCGATCAGCAGCCGTTCCACAAAGGGGCGGATGATCGAATTTTGCGTCGGCATCAGCACTGGATAATCCGCCAGATGATCGAAGACCGGTCGCCCGTCAGTGAGCGGATGCCCTGCCCGGACCAGAAACCGCACCTGCTCGGAATAAAGATGCTCGAAGGAAAAGCCGGTCATCTTTTCCGGCGCGGCCAGACGCCCGACAACCAGATCGAGATCGCCAACGCGCAATTGCTCCAGCAGAACCGCATTCTCCCCCGTGACAATCTTCACGCGACTGCCCGCCTTTTCCGCCAGAAACAGGCTCATGGCTTTCGGCATGATGCGCGTGGAAACGGTCGGCAGAGCGCCGATGCGGATCGGCGGGCCGGAACCGTCCAGCTCGTGCGAGACGGAATCGAGCCCCTGCCGCAAGGCCGTCAACGCCGTCCCTGCATGGCGCAAAAACACCTCGCCGAAGCGTGTGAGGCGGATACCACGACCGTCACGCTCCAGAACCGGAACACCCAGCACGTCCTCCAGCTCGCGGATTGTCTTGGTGACGGCGGGCTGGCTGATATTCAAAATCTCAGACGCCTTGACCACGCTCTTCTGCCGCGCCACTTCAACGAAGGTGTGCAGATGGCGAAACTTGATCCTGTTCCCGATCACGTGATTAGATAACCTATAAGTTATGATTTCGACTGATAATATCATTTTACTTAACCAATTGGAAAGCGCAACAGTGCTGATCAAGAGGAGAAAGCCGTGCAGTTCGCCAACGTAAATGACGTCGTCCTTCACTATGATTTGCAGTGGAGCGGAGATGAAAAGCCAGTTCTGGTCTTCATCAATTCGCTGGGAACCGACTTGCGCATCTGGGATGATGTTCGGGCAAAGCTCGGCAACGATATCCCGACGCTGGTTTACGACAAGCGCGGACACGGCCTTTCCGATATCGGCAGCACCCCTTACACCATCGCGCTTCTGGCGCAGGACCTGATCGCGCTTCTCGAAAAGCTGTCGATCCGCCGCGTGGTGTTGTGCGGCCTTTCGGTCGGAGGTCTGATTGCGCAGGGTGTTTATGCCGCCCGCCCAGATCTCGTCGCAGGCCTGATCCTGTCCAACACTGCCCACAAGATCGGCACTGCTGACATGTGGAACGCCCGCATCGACGCTATTTTGCAGAACGGTCTGGCCAGCATTCTGGACGGCACCATGCCCCGCTGGTTCACCGACAATTTCCGCAAGCCGGACAATGATGCCTTCCGCGCTTATTGCAACATGTTCGTGCGCCAGCCGCTCGACGGCTATGCGGCCACCTGCGCGGGTCTGCGCGATGCCGATTTCACGGAAGCGGCCAAGGCGATTTCCGTGCCTGTGCTTTGTGTCGTCGGCGATCAGGATGGCGCAACGCCGCCTGCACTCGTCAAGGAACTGGCAGGCCTCGTGCCCGGTGCGACTTTCGCTGAAATCGCACATAGCGGCCACATACCCTGCGTAGAACAACCGGACGCCTATGTCTCGCTGTTGCGCGATTTTCTTTCAACCCGCCTTTCAAATTAAGCTTCCAGGGAGAATAACCATGGGTGACACTGCCGAGCGCTCCGAGCGTTACAAGCTTGGAATGAGCGTCCGTCGCTCGGTTCTTGGCGATGCGCATGTGGACCGGGCATCGAATGGTGCGACGGGTCTTGATGCACCGTTCCAGGAGCTTATTACCGAAACGGCATGGGGAACGGTCTGGTCGCGTCCGCAATGGACCAAGCGCGAACGTTCCATGGTAACGATTGCGCTTCTGGCCGCACTTGGCCAGGACGATGAAGTTGCAATGCATATCCGCGCCACGAAGAATACCGGCGCGACCAAGGAAGACATCTGCGAAGCTCTGCTGCATGTTGCGATTTATGCGGGCGTGCCTGCATCGAACCACGCGTTCAAGATCGCCAAACAGACCTACGCACAGATGGAAGCGGAGGAAGCTGAGAAATGAAAAACACACCGCCGGAAACGAGCCCCTTTTTCGCTCGCGATCTGACCATGCATCCACCGGCCTATACGCCGTGGTACAAGACATCCGTTCTGCGTTCGCCCACCCGCGCGCTGCTGTCGCTGGAAGGCACCAAGAGCGAGATCACCGGTCCGGTTTTCGGGCATGGGATGCTGAACGAACTCGATAACGACCTGATCCGCAATTATGCACGCCCCGGCGAAATGCCGGTCGGTCCGCGCATTCTGGTGCACGGTCGCGTGCTTGATGAGAGCAATCGCCCGGTTCCGGGTGCGCTGCTCGAATTCTGGCAGGCCAATGCCGGCGGTCGCTACCGCCACAAGAAAGAAACCTATCTCGCCGCAATCGATCCGAATTTCGGCGGTGTTGGCCGTACCATCACCGACGAGAACGGCTATTACTGGCTCAAGACGATCCAGCCCGGCGCTTATCCGTGGCCGAATGGCGTCAATGACTGGCGTCCAGCCCATATCCACTTCTCGATCTTCGGGCATGGCTTCGCACAGCGTCTGATTACCCAGATGTATTTCGAAGGCGACCCGCTGATCTGGCGCTGCCCGATCGTAAAGACCGTTCCCGACAGAAGCGCGGTTCAACGCCTCATCGCGCCGCTCGACATGAATGCGAGCCTGCCGATGGATATGCTGGCCTACAAATTTGACATTGTATTGCGCGGACGCCGCTCGACCTTCTTTGAAAACCGTCCGGAGGGCAACTGATATGGTACAGCCACTGGGCTATCTCAAGGAAAGCGCATCGCAGACCGCAGGTCCTTACGTCCATATCGGACTGACGCCGAATTTCGTCGGCATCAACGGCGTCTTTACGGAAGATCTCGGATCGACCCCGCTGACCAACGACAAGACGCTGGGCGAGCGCGTAACCATCAAGGGTCGCGTTCTGGACGGCATAGGCGCGCCGCTGCGCGATGCGCTGTTGGAAATCTGGCAGGCCGACGCCAGCGGGCTTTATAACAGCCCTTCGGAAACGGGCGGCAAGGCCGATCCCAATTTCCGGGGATGGGGCCGCTGTCCAACCCATATGGAAACCGGTGAATTCACCTTCGAGACGATCAAGCCCGGTCGTGTTCCCTTCCGGGACGGACGCCTGATGGCTCCGCATATCACGTTCTGGATCGTCGCACGCGGCATCAATCTCGGCTTGCACACACGGATGTATTTCTCCGACGAAGCTGACGCCAATGCGGAAGATCCGGTCCTCGCGCGGGTCGAGCACCGCCCACGCGTCCAGACCTTGATCGGCCAGCGCGAAGGTGACATCTATACTTTCGACATCCACTTGCAGGGCGAAAAAGAAACAGTCTTTTTCGATATTTGACGCATGAGCATTTCGGTATTCGAACATCCGTTTCTGGCCGGGCTTTTCGGCGATGACGAAGAGATATTAAGTCTCTTCACGGCTGCGGCTGACATCGCCGGAATGGTTCGCTTCGAGGTGGCATTATCGGATGCCCAAGCTTCGCTCGGCATAATCCCGGTCGAAGCCGCCAATGCGATCAGGCTTGCAGCCGAGACTTTTGAACCGGACCTGTCCGTTCTTGAAAGCGGGACCGCACGGGATGGCGTCATCATCCCGGCGCTCGTCAAAGAACTGCGCCAGGCAACAGGTCCGGAATTTGCCGCGCAACTCCACTTCGGCGCGACCAGTCAGGACGTCATCGATACGAGCCTGATGCTTCGGCTACAGGAAGTAAACGCTATTTTACTCTGTCGGCTGCGACACCTGACCGCCCGTTTCCAATGGCTTGACGAGACCTTCGGCAAGAATGGCCTGACCGCCTATACCCGCATGCAGGCCGCCATCCCGGTCACGGTTTCCGACCGGATCGCAAGCTGGCAGGCGCCGCTGGGCGACTATGAGCAGAAACTTGCTGCCCTCGCCCTCCCGCTGCAATTCGGTGGTGCAGCCGGAACGCTGGAAAAATTTGGCGACAAAGGCCCTGCGCTGCGCGCGCTTCTGGCGCAAAAGCTTGACCTGCATGATCGCCCGCAATGGCAAAGCCAGCGCGCATTCATTGCCGAGTTTGGCAGCCTTCTGTCGCTGATCACCGGGACGCTCGGCAAATTGGGGCAGGACATCGCGCTGATGGCAGAGCTTGGCACAGAGCTTTCCCTGTCGGGCGGCGGGGCCTCGTCCGCCATGCCGCACAAGCAAAACCCGGTCGGGGCCGAAGTGCTGGTCACTCTTGCCCGTTTCAACGCGGTGCAGGTTTCCGGCCTCCACCAGTCCATGGTGCATGAGCAGGAACGCTCAGGCGCGGCATGGATGCTGGAATGGATGATCCTGCCGCAGATCGTGGCCGCCACCGGCAGCGCACTCAATCTGGCCTCTTCACTCGTGGACAAGATCGTTCGTATCGGCACCGACTAAGCGGCTCCCTTCATCGCATCAAATATTGGCCTGTTAGCCGCCTGAATACGGAACCATTTGTGTTTTCAGGCGTTTAGATGCGTTGTTCCATACGGAGGGTTGCACATGAACATATTGAAAAAGGCATGCGCGGGGACCTTGGCGCTGGTCTTTGGTATCACATCCATTGTTCCGAGCATGGCTGCGCCGATGAACCTTGAGCGTCCTGCGCTTAATCAGAACGTTGAACAGGTTCGCGATGATCGCCGTCCGCCGCGGGGTCATGCCCAGCGTCACAAACGTCCGCCGAGCAATGCCCACAGGCCAGGTCGCCCGCCGCATCATGCCAACAGGCCGGGCCGTCCCCCACACAGCAGCCACCGGCCTTCGAACCGTCCCGGCTACTGGCACGGTCATCATGGCTCGCGTTACTATCGGAACGGTTATCGCCGCCACAGCGACGGCTGGTGGTATCCGCTGGCAGCCTTCACCGCAGGTGCGATTGTCGGCGGTGCTCTGAACCAGCCCCGAGTTGTGCACAGCAACAACCACGTGCGGTGGTGCCAAAACCGTTATCGCACCTATCGCGTTTCGGATAACACCTTCCAGCCGAACAGCGGTCCGCGCAGGCAGTGCGCATCGCCCTATCGGTAACGAGTATAAATAGACCAATGGAAAGCGCCCTGCGGGGCGCTCTTTTATTGCCTGTCGATATGCTGAAGGCGTTGTGGCAACAGTGACGGCAAAGCCGTCTGCCCGCTTATCTTTCTTCTGGACGCCTTGTTCAAACAGGAATAAGCAAACTTGGCGTCTGTCGTGCCAGTAACTAAGAATTTCTATAATTCGGTTGCTTTGCGACATGACAGACGGTTTTGGAACATGCGTAGTAGAAGAAATATGCTGAATTCGCTCTGCAACGCCGGTTCATCTTTCGCATGTCGAACCTTATCCCTTGCCTGCAGCATCAATCATGCAGGCGGCTTTAGGCGTTCGGCACAAGAATGATTTTGACCCCGAGTTTGACAATGTCGCAGACCACTGCCCCCGATCCGATAACAAGCCACTCAACGAGCCCAACCCCATCCAAAGCCCAGTCCTTTGGTCAGCGCTGGGCCATGCCAATTCTGGTGGCCGGTGGTTTTGCCATTGCCAGCTCGCCGATTTTCGTTCGCCTTTCGGAAGTAGGCCCGCTTGCCACCGGCTTCTGGCGTGTGGCGCTGGCCGTCATCCCGCTTATGCTGATGAGTGGACGTGAGCGCGGTGACGCCAAGGACAATGCCCGTCTCACCCTGACGGACTGTCTGCTGCTTGCCGTGCCCGGCCTGTTCATCGCTGCCGATCTTGGCGCATGGCACTTGTCGCTGCATTATACATCGGTCGCCAATGCGACGCTGCTCGCCAATATGGCCCCCATCTTCGTAACACTCGCTGCGTGGCTGCTCTACAAGGCGCATGTCAGCCAGTCGTTCATCATCGGGCTGGTGGTTGCCGTCCTCGGTGTGGTCGTGCTGAAAGGCGGCCCCGGCGAACTTCTGCATTCGCAATCGTCCGGCGATGCGCTCGCGCTGCTCGCGGCTGTCTTCTATGCCGGATATATTCTGTCGGTCGGTCGTCTGCGCAACCGGTTCTCTACCATGCGCATCATGCTCTGGAGCAGCGCCATTGCAGCAATCGTGTCGCTGCCGGTCGCCTATTTTGCGGAAGGGCAGATCATGCCCACCACGCTCTATGGCTGGCTTGTGCTCGCCGGCCTTGCATGGCTCACCCATGCCGCTGGGCAAAGCATGATCGCCTATGCGCTTGCGTTTCTGCCCGCGTCCTTCTCGTCGCTCACCTTGCTGCTTCAGCCGGTTGTGGCGGCGTTCCTCGCCTGGACCATACTGTCCGAGCCGCTCGGCATGATGCAGGGGCTTGGCGGCGCGATTGTCATTGCCGGTATTCTCATCGCCCGCAGGGGATAAAAAAAGCCCCGCATGTGCGGGGCTTTTCCATATCCAGGCTACCGATTTACTCGGCGAGCCATTCCTTGATGCGGTCCGGATGGTCGGCGATATATTTATCGACGGCCTTCTCGTAAGACGTCTGCTGTGCGTCGAACATTGCCGATTCAAGTTCGTTGATCGGAATGTCGATCTTGGTCAGCAGCGATGCGACCTTCGGGTTCTCTTCCTTGAAACCCTTGCGGACGATAGCGTCCACATGCTCTGCACCGCCCAGCGCGCCTTCAGGATCGGCGATGTAGCGCAGCTTGTACTTGCCGAACATCCAGTGCGGGCTCCACGACGTTGCCACAAACCAGCCGTCCGAACGAGTTGCGCGGTCAACCGTCGTCAACATGGCCGCTTCACTCGAAATGTTGAGCTTGTAATCGAGCCCATATTTCTTGATCGCTTCCTGCGACAGACGTGTCAGACCGGCGCCCGGATCGATACCCTGAATTTCGCCCTTCAGCTTTTCTTTCACTTCGGGCTTTTTCAGATCGGCAATAGAGCTGATCTCGCTTTCCGGGATGTAATCCGGAACGATCCAGCCAAGCTTTGCACCCTCATAGAGCGGTCCGAGATTTTCGACCTTGCCCTCGATGCGCTTGTAGTAGTCAGCGTGGGTTTCCGGCAACCAGGCCATCAGCATGGCATCGATATCGCCACGGCTCACGCCCTGATAAAGCGGTGCAACATCAGTCTGCACCAGCTCGACCTTCTGGCCGAGATTGTCTTCGATCAGCTTCTTGGTCAGCTTGGTGACGAACTCGGCATCGGACCACGGGGCCCAGCCGATCTTCACCGTCTTACCGTCCTGCGCAAAGGCCGCGCCCATTGTCATGGTACCCGCCACCACTGCAGCCAGACCGAAACCTGCAAGTTTCTTCAACATGCCTACTCCTTTTCGATTGGATTCAGTTCCCGTTATTATTTCTGGTTGTTTCATGCTTCCTGCTTGCGAAAGGATGAGGCAGACTGTGTGTCTGCCGCCTTTCTCATTGATGCCAGCCTCTTGAAGAAGCCGGTGCCATTTCCCTTGCCGAAGCTCTGGGTGATGCGGTCGAGAATGACCGCCAGAATGACCACGGCCAGACCGCCTTCGAAGCCAAGGCCCACATTGAGGCGCTGAATGCCGGTCAGGACTGTATTGCCAAGACCGCCTGCGCCGATCATCGAAGCGATAACCACCATCGACAGCGACAGCATGATTGTCTGGTTCACGCCGGCCATGATCGACGGCATGGCGTTCGGCAGCTGCACCTTGAACAGGAGCTGTCGCGACGTGCAGCCGAAGGCGAGACCCGCTTCAACAAATTCCGCGTGGACCTGACGAATGCCAAGATTGGTCAGGCGAACCACTGGAGGCATGGCAAAGATTACCGTTGCAATCGTGCCGGGCACTGCGCCAAGGCCGAAGAACATCGCCGCCGGGATAAGATAGACAAAGGCTGGCATTGTCTGCATCAGGTCGAGCACCGGGCGCACAATCGACGCCACCATGTCGCTTCGCGCCATGGCGATACCCAACGGGATGCCGATCACCATCGCGATGACGGTCGATGCCAGCACCAGCGACAGGCTTTCCATTGTGCCACTCCACAATTCCATGTGGATGATGAGCGCCAATGCGAGAATAGTGAAAATCGCGAACTTCCAGCCGACGCGCCACAGCGCGAGCAAGGTGAGGATGGCCACACCGGCGACAGGTGGAATAGCGATGAGAGCGTTTTGAATGCCATCGGTCACGAAACCGATGGCCGCTGCGATTATGTCGAGTGCAGGCGTGAAATGGTCGAGAATATAATTGACCACCACATCAGCCGCACCACCAACACTGAAATTCAAATCCATGTTTTACCGTCCATTTCCGTATTTCTGGACTGGGTGGGAAGCATTTCCAGCAAAAGCGGAAACCGGTCTGGCTGGAAATACATCACACAAAGCGTGCGAGAGACGATTGGGGCGGGCAATCAGCCCGCACGACCCAAAGTTTCAAGCAATGCCGACTTGCTGATCGCGCCAACATACCGGTTCTGCCGGTCGGTGACGGGCATCGGCCAGGGGCTGGTTGCAACCTGCGTCAACAGACCCGACAATGGTGCTTCCGCCTCGATGGCGGCCACGTCGTCAAGTCGCGTTCCGGCTTCGGCGACAGCGCCTTTGGCGAGCGCATCCCGGCTGACAAGGCCGCGATAGGTGCGGTCGGCATCGACCAGCACGCCAAACAGCTTGCCGCTGGCGTCGAAACGCTCCAGCGCAGTTGCTAGCTGGTCTGGTTCGAACACGATCAGCTCATCTTCACGGGCGACATCAGCAGCCTTGAAGACGCGCGACACATCCACATTGCGGAAGAAGGAGCGGACATAATCGTTGGCTGGCTCCGAGACGATCTCGTTCGGTGTGCCGACCTGTACGACCTTGCCGTGCTGCATGATGCAGATACGGTCGCCAATGCGCATCGCTTCATCAAGGTCATGGCTGACGAAGATGATGGTGCGGCTGTGCTGGGCCTGAAGACGCTTCAACTCGTCCTGCATTTCCGTGCGGATCAGCGGATCGAGCGCGGAAAACGCTTCATCCATCAGCAGGATGGTCGGCTCGCTGGCCAAGGCCCGCGCCAGACCGACGCGCTGCTTCATGCCGCCGGAAAGCTGGTCCGGCATGCTGTTGGCATAAGGTTCAAGACCAACGGCTGCGAGCGCGCTCAGCGCCTTTGCGTGGCGCTCGGCTTCACCCATTCCGGCCACTTCAAGGCCAAAGGCGGCGTTGTTCAGCACCGAACGGTTGGGCAACAGCGCGAATGACTGGAAAACCATGCTCATGTCGCGGCGGCGAAGGTCGATCAGCTCGCGCTTCGTCATTTTGACGATATCGCGGCCTTCCACTTCGATGGAACCGGCGGTCGGTTCGATGAGACGATTGAGCAGGCGCAGGAGGGTCGACTTGCCCGAGCCGGACAGACCCATGATGACGAATACTTCGCCTTCATAAATATCGAAACTAGCATCGTCGACGCCGATGGTGGCCCCGAGATCGCTGTAAATCTGCGCTTTTGACTTGCCTGCGCGCAATGCTTCCATTGCACGCTCCGGGTCGTCGCCGAAGACTTTAAACACGCCATTCAAGCTTATCTTTGTCTTAGCCGGCGACTTCATACTTTCATCCTTGTATAAAATACCATGCATTAAGTTTAACCCCGCTGTGCTGGCGGACTTAATCTCCTTTTCAAGATTGATAAAACTTCATTCCAGCGCAAATTGCGCACACACGATCTGCGTTCCGCGAACGGAACGCATGGAATGATTAGCGAAAGATTGCCTGATTCTATATAGGTCATTTCCCGACATGTCCACCCACAGCCGTGAATTCATCCAAGCGCACCCATCCCCTTTAGTGATTTTTTGAAAGGTTGCGCGACGAAATATGCAGGCTGGCCGGGGCATTTTTTAAGTAGGTCGAAGTCGGCCAGCATGAGGACAATAGTAGTCCTCCGCCACTCAATTGCACGAACGGCGTGCGACAAATATGCCATCAGCTGCGACATCGGCCCGATGACTATAGATTGAAGACGAAATAGCTATAATTAGAGAAAAACAGTATGATTATACTTCTGATAGACATGTATTCGTCTATACATGAAAATGGGCGCAAACCTGCCTCATTTGCGCCCAAAAACACCTGAATCCGCTATTTTTAGCGATATCTCATGTATCCGACGAAGCCGGTAATTTTCCAGCGCGCGCCATCGCGACGGCAGAAGTAAAGCGTCTGCCAGTTGAGGCGATCAACCGAGCCATCTTTTTTCGCGATGGTGCCGTAAAATTTTTTCCGCGCAACTGCGACATCGCCCGTGATGTCGATAACGCTGAGATCGGTCGCGCGAAAAATGCCGTCTGAAAGAGATTCGGCAAACTCCGTCGCAGCGCTTTCCGCCGCCTGCCGCAGCCACTCCTCGCGATAGGCCGCCAATGTCGGAAATCCGGCATCCCATTTATCGGGGTCGGCATCATGATGCGCGTGAATGCCGAGAAACCGCATTTCATCGAAATCGTAGGCCACCAATGCCCAGTCCTGATTGACGAAGGCCTCGATGTCACGCCGCACCAGCATGTCCCAGATCTGTGCGCGATCCTGATCGCCATCGAACGGATTAATCGTTCCCGTCATCTTCATCCCCTTGCTTGTCGCAACGCTCAGTGTGCCGCGACTATATGCATTACAATAATCTCAGTCGCCCAGCGGCAGACGCGGATCGTCGATTTTGAGCGTATTCAGGCTGTGTTTGATCCGGCGCAGGTTTTCCAGCACCTTCGACCCGCGCGCCTCGGCCGTCGCTGTGGCGATCATGTCGAGAATGGCAAGCAGCGCAAAGCGCGAGGACGTCGGCTTGTAAATATTCCCGTCCTCATCCGCCTGAAACGGAATGATCCTGTCCGCCGCCCGGGCAAGATCGGAATCTGCGGGCGTAATGGCAATCGTCACCGCCCCATATTGCTTCGCCACCAGCACCGCCTCAACCACGGAGCGTGCAAAGCCTGAAACGGAAAAGGCGATCACCGTCGTTTCAGGCGTGGTGACCGCGGCATACATGGGCTGCAACTGGCCATCCACCTGCGCACTGACCGGAATGCCGAGGCGAAACAGCCGGTTCTGCATTTCGGTCGCCAGCATGGAGGAGATACCGCCCGATCCCAGACACAAAACAGGGCCGCCATCGGCCAATCGTTCGGCTGTTTTCATCACCACGGCCATATCCAGCCCATCGCTGGCGCGCTGGATCGCGGCAATGGCAGCATCTGTCACCGCTGTCGCAATGCGGCTCTCGCCGATGTCGCGAGCGGGGAGTTCAGCGGTCAGATACTGGCCGCCAATGGCCAGCGCCTGCGCCAGAAAGAACTTGAACTCACGCACCCCATCGCAACCGAGCGCACGACAAAAGCGCGTCACCGTCGGTTCGCTCACACTGGCCCGCGCGGCAATGTCGGAGATCGCGGCTTTTGATGCATAATCCGGATCAGCCAGCACCAGCGCAGCCAGTTTGCGGTCGGATTTTGACCCGTCCTGCGCCACGACATGCAGCCGCGTTATGATGTCGGCAACCTTGCTCATGACCATCAGCGCGGCAAGCCGCTGCCCTTTCCCATCGGCCTAGTTCCCTCCGAGAATATCGTCGATGAAAGGCCTGCTGCCAGCAGTCAACCCGGCATCGACCGGCAGGATCGCACCTGTAATCCCCGATGCGCGATCAGAGGCCAGAAAGGCCACCGCCTCCGCCACCTCACGCGTATCAACGATACGCCCCAGCGGATAAAGGCGCTTCAAGCGCTCTAGCACGGCAGGGTTCTGCGCAATGCGGTGATCCCAGGCAGGTGTGCGGATCGAACCCGGACACACGACATTGGCGCGCACGCCCTTTTGTCCGAACTCGACTGCAATGGCCTTTGCGAAAGCGTTGATCCCGGCCTTCGCGGCTGCATAGGCCGGATTGCCGAAATGCAGGACGGCATTGACGGAAGAGATAAACACGAAGACGCCCCGCCCGCGTGCGGCCATAGCCTGTGCCATGACGTTGGAAAACCCGGCCACGGCGGTAAGATTGAGGTCTATTTCCGCTTCGATCTTGCTCTGAACAAGACCGTCGAATGTTTCCGCGCGCGTCCAGCCCGCATTGTTGATGACAATATCCGGCAGGCCTTCCGCAGCAATGATTTTCTCTGCCGCCGGTTCAAGCGCGCTGCGGTCGAGCAGATCGAAGGCGTGGCGGCTATGTAGCTCTTCCGCCGTCAAATGGTCCAGCGCTGTATCGCAGCCGATCACGCGTGCGCCATGCGCTGCAAACAGCTTCACAAGCGTACTGCCGACGCCGCCGCCTGCACCGGTGATCAGAACCGATTTTCCCGCAAATTCGCCCGCATGCTCCATGCCATTCCCCGTCGTGATGACGGCTTTTAACTGGTTTGCCGCCTTGTTGTTTGCAGCAGCGTAAGAGCCAGAATGTAAGTTTGCAACAGAGATTTTTGCTCGCAAGAACCGATAATGTAATAAAATGACAGAGCGACCATCAGCGTGTCAGCACGGATTGACGCTAAGCGCCAAACAAAAAGGGGAGCCGAACCGGCTCCCCTTTTTTCCCGATAATGCAGCTTATTAAGCCCGCTCGATCACGATTTTCAGCACATTGCGATCGCCGTCCCAATAGGGCAGCGCCTGTTCAGCTTCGTCGAACGGAAACACTTTTGAGATAAGCTTGTCGGCATCGGCGCCCAGCTTTTCCAGATGTGCGACAACGGCCTCGAAATCGGTCAGCGTCGCATTGCGCGACCCCATAATGTCCAGTTCCTTCAGGTTGAAGAACTGGGTTTGGTAGGTCACCGGCGCTTTCGAATAGCCGACATAGACCACGCGTCCCGCAAAGCAGGCAAGGTCGACCGCCTGCGTGAAGGTGATTGGCAGGCCAACCGCTTCGAAAGCGACATCCACACCGTCGTCTCCGGTCAGTTCCATGACCTTTTGCACGACATCGTCACCGCTCGCCAGAACATGCGTTGCACCGAATTGCAGCGCCAGCTCGCGCTTTTCGGCGCTCGGATCGATGGCGATAACCTTGGCGCCACGCGCCACTGCGCCAATCAGCACGCCCATGCCGATCATGCCGCAGCCGAGCACAGCCACCGTATCACCCGCCTCGACGCGACCGCGCGCCACAGCATGGAAGCCCACCGACAGCGGCTCGACCAGCGCCAGATGGCGTGGCTCCAGCGTATCGTTCAGGATCAGCTTTTCAGCAGGCAAAACAATCTGGTCGGCCAGACCGCCATTCTGCTGCACGCCGAGCGTCTTGTTATAGCGACAGGCATTGAGCCGCCCCTTGCGGCAGGACGAGCACTCGCCGCAATTCGTATAGGGCAGCACGATGACCCGCTTGCCCGCAGCGTAAACCGCATCGACGCCCGCACCGGCCTCGATGATTTCGCCGCCGATTTCATGCCCCGGAATACGCGGCAGCTCCACCAGCGGATTGAGACCCTTGAAGGTGTTCAGATCGCTGCCGCACAGGCCGACATGGCGCACCTTGACGCGTACATGACCGGGCAGCAGCGGCGCTTCATCGATCTCGGCGAAGCGGGTTACGTTTTCGCTCTCGATACGCAGAGCTTTGACCATCGGATATTCCTGTCGATTACATATTGAAAGATGCGGATCAGGTAACGGCGCCCACCTGCCATGGCACGAATTCATTGTCGCCATAGTCGTAGATTTCACTCAGCGTCTTTTCGCCGGAGGCGGCCGCAATGATATATTCGAAGATGCGCGTGCCAGACTCTTCAATGGTTTCCGCACCGGTGACGATGCCGCCGCAATTGATATCCATGTCTTCCTTCATGTGCTCGTACATTTCGGAATTCGTGGCGATCTTGATGCAAGGCGAAGGCTTGAAGCCCGAAACCGAACCACGGCCGGTCGTGAAGCAGATGACATTGCAGCCACCGGCCACCTGGCCGGTCACGGCCACAGGATCATAGCCCGGCGTATCCATGAAGACGAAGCCCGGCTCCGTGACCGTTTCGGCAAATTCATAAACGGCCTTGAGTGGCATGGAACCACCCTTGGCAACCGCACCGAGCGACTTTTCCAGAATGGTGGTCAGGCCGCCAAGCTTGTTGCCATGCGATGGATTGTTGTTGAGTTCATCGCCGTTGCGCGCGGTATAATCGCGCCACCAGTCAATGCGCTGCAACAGCTTTTCGGCCACTGCTGGCGTCACGGCGCGGCGCGTGAGCAGATGTTCTGCGCCATAGATTTCCGGCGTTTCCGCCAGAACGGTCGTGCCGCCATTGCGCACGATAAGGTCTGACGCATAGCCCAGCGCCGGATTGGCCGAAATGCCGGAATAGCCGTCCGAGCCGCCGCATTCCAGCGCCACTTTCAGCTTCGACAGCGGCTGCTTGGTGCGCACCGCGGAGTTAACCAGCGGCAGCATTTCCTTGATCTCGGAAATCGCATGATCGATGGTCTTGCGCGTGCCGCCGTGCTGCTGGATCGTCATGGTGCGCAGGCGCGTGCCTTCTTCCATACGGTAATGTTCGAGGATCGGCGCGATCTGGTTGGTTTCGCAGCCAAGACCGATCAGCAGGATGCCGCCAAAATTCGGGTGCTTGGCATAGCCCTGAATGGTGCGGATCAACAGGCGATAGCCTTCCGACTTGGTGTTGATCGCGCAGCCGCTGCCGTGCGTCAGCGCGACGACGCCATCGACATTGTCGAAACCATCAAGACCGCCCATGCGGTTGAAATAGTCGGCGATATACCTCGACACGGTGGCCGAGCAGTTCACCGACGAGATGACGCCGATATAATTGCGCGTACCAACACCGCCAGCACCGCGATCATAGCCCATGAAATGGCGGCGTTCGGCTTCCGGCAGCATGCCGCGTTCTTCGATATCGATGGAGAACTGGTGCTCGTGCTCGGAAGGCAGCACGGCGAGGTTTTGCAGATGCACATGCTCGCCGGCTTCAATGTCCTTGGTGGCAACGCCGATGACCTGTCCGTATTTCAGAACTTCCTTGCCTTCGGGAATGGCGCGAATGGCAACCTTGTGGCCGCGACCGATCAGCTCGCGGGCATTGATGCCTTCCAGCCCGATGGGATCGCCAGCGCGAACGGAAATGCGCGCAACCGCGACGTCGTCGGATGGATGCAGCAGGATGACCGGCGTTGCAGCCGGGGAAACGGAAATATTCATGTGTCTGACCTCACTCCCAATTCATGTCGCCGCGAATGACCTGTCACGCGGCTCGTTATCCATCCAACGCTGTTTGGATTGCTCCAGATGCGTTCGCATGGCTGCCTGCGCCTGAAGCGGATCCCTCGCCTCCAGCGCCGCATAGATGATTTCGTGTTCTGCCAAAGCCAGTACCCACGTATCGTTATTCTCAAACCGCGTCCTGATCTGCGACGTCAGCGGGCTGTGCCGCTCGTCGAAGAGGTCGCGGATAATCCGCACCACCACCGAATTGCCCGCCTGTTCGGCCAGCAACAGGTGAAACTGCCGGTCAAGCTCCATCGCCCGGCGGTCGACATGCACATTGGCCCGCATCTCGTCGAGCGTTGCGCGCAATGCGGCAAGCGGCTCCTGCGTCATGCGCGCACAGGCCATCACCACCACGCTGCCTTCAATCAGCTCGCGTGCCTGCATGATTTCCAGCGGGCTTTCGCCAATGGATACACCTTGCGTAACGACACGCTTTTCCGGATCGGCATTGACATAGATGCCGGAACCCATCCGGATTTCGACATTGCCGGCAATCTCGAGAGCGATCAGCGCCTCACGCAGCGACGGGCGCGACACGCCCAGTTGCTGGGCAAGCTCGCGCTCAGCCGGAAGCCTGCTTCCCGCCGGAAACTGCCCGTCCTGAATCAGATTTCTGACCCGGTCGGCAATCTGCTGGTAAAGCCTGCGAGGTTCCGCTGTGGCCGCAAAGTCGCTCATCATCACTCCCAAATTGGCCTTACCATAATTCCAGCCAACGGGAAGCGCAATATGCCTGAATCGGTGCGAAAATGCGGCAAATCGCGCAGCGCTCCAGAAAAATTCAACCCTATTTTTGCGGCCAGAACCTATTGGCTTGACCAATTTGGCGCAGATCGCGTAGCACTACGGTTACAAATTCGGGAGCATGCCATGCAAAACAAGCCAGCGATTCTTCAATTCGGCACCAGCCGTTTTCTGCTCGCCCATGCCGATTTCTTCGTCGCCGAAGCGCTGGCGACAGGTGATGCAATCGGCACGATTGCGGTGGTGCAGACAACATCCAACCCGCAGAGCGCGCAACGCATCGCCGCACTGAATGAAGGCAAGACCTATCCCGTCGTGATCCGCGGTCTGGTCGATGGCAAGCCGTCGGAAACGGAACACAACGCCAAGGGCGTGATCGCCGCCTATTCCGCACATACCGACTGGGCCGAGATTCTCGATCTCGGCGCGACTGTCCAGGTGACCCTCTCGAACACCGGCGACAAGGGCTATGAGCTGGACGCGAGCGACGACGCTTCACTGCTCGCCAATCCGCAGACCCTGCCGAAGAGTTTTCCCGCCAAGCTGCTCGTGCTTCTGCACCATCGCTGGCAGAACAACCCGGATGCACCGCTCTCGATTTTCCCGTGCGAGCTGATTTCCCGCAACGGCGACAAACTGCGCGCCATCCTGATCGGGCTGGCGCAGGAATGGAAGCTGCCGAACGGCTTTGTCGAATGGCTGGAAACGCGCTGCATCTTTGCCAATAGTCTGGTGGACCGCATTGTGTCCGAAGCGATTGAGCCGGTCGGCGCCATTGCCGAACCCTATGCGATCTGGGCTATCGAACAGACGCAGGGCCTGACGCTGCCATGCCGCCACAAGGATATCGTCGTCACCGACGATCTGGCGCGCTATGAGCGGCTGAAGCTTTATCTGCTCAATCTCGGCCATAGTTTCATTGCCGAACGGTGGCTGAAGGACAATCGCCCCAAAGACGAAATCGTGCTGGAAGCCATGCAGGATGAAACCATCCGCAGCGAGCTGGAAGCCCTGTGGCGCGAGGAAGTGCTGCCGGTATTTGCAGCCGATGGACTGGGCGATGCGGCGGAAGCCTATGTGGTTTCCGTTCGCGAGCGTTTTCTCAACCCGTTCCTGAAGCACCGCATTGCCGACATTGCTTCCAATCACGAAGAAAAGAAGCAGCGCCGCTTTGCTCCGATCATTGCCCGCGCGGAAGAATTGGGGCTCGGACTGGAACAGCGCCGCTTGAAAGCCGCTTTAAACTAGCACTACAGTTGCAAATTCGTCAGGCCGCGGCGAAACGAGTGATTTTTGAGCACCGGAGCGGAGCGTACTTAAGGGTACGTGAGCACCGGAGCGCAGGAAATTGCTCGTTGCAGACCGGCATCACGAAGAATGCAACTATAGTGCTAAGCTGTACGCAGCTGCAGCACCGGCGCTTGATGCACATGCCCCGGTGCGCAATAGCGGATATGACAACCGCTGGCACCCATATGCTCGACCTCCACATCGACACCGAACACGGAGCGGATACGCTCCGCCGTTAACACATCTCGCGGTGCGCCGAGCGCCACCAGCCGCCCCTTGTCCATCACCGCAATGCGGTCGCAGAACATGGCGGCATGGTTGAGATCATGCAGCGCTGCCACTACGGTCAGCCCATTGGTCTGGCTTTGCCGGCGGACGAGATCGAGAAGCCCGATCTGATGACCGATATCGAGGTGATTGGTCGGCTCGTCCAGAAGCAAGATGCGCGGCTGCTGCGCCAGAGCGCGAGCAATATGCAGGCGCTGGCGTTCCCCGCCCGACAGCGTATGCCAGTTGCGTTTGGCCAGATGCGTCATATCCACATGCGCCAGCGCATGATCGACGATGGCGTCATCTTCAGCAGACCACGGCGAAAGTGCGCCGAGATAGGGCGTGCGGCCAAGCTCCACCGCCTGTCGCGCCGTGATGCGCTCGGTCGTTTCCGCCTGCTGTTCGACCAGCGCCAGCAAGCGCGCAATCTCGCGGCGGTTGAAACGCTCAATCGGCGCTTCACCGAGTTGCACCGCACCGCTACGCGGACGCTTCAGCCCCGAAAGCAGTGACAGAAGTGTCGTCTTGCCGGAGCCGTTCGGTCCGATAATGCCGAGAAACTCGCCTTCAATCACCTCAAGCGAGACGCCGCTCAGGATTTCCGCGCCGCCCGCCATCCAGGAAACATTTTGCGCCGTCAGCATCATGCGCGCGCCCTCCTCTGTCCGAGCAACAGCGCAAAGGCCGGAGCGCCGACCAGCGCTGTCACAACCCCGATGGGCAGCACCTGTCCCGGCACGATAATGCGCGACACGATATCGGCGGCGATCATGAAAATTGCGCCGATCAACGCACTGACCGGCAATAATGCGCCATGCCGCACGCCAACAATCATCCGCGCCGCGTGGGGAATGACAAGACCGATAAAGCCGATGGACCCAACGATGGAAACCATCACCGCCGTCATCATGGCGCTGGCGCCGATCAGCACCGCATAGACGCGCCGCACCGGAATGCCGAGCGAAGCAGCGGATTCTGCGCCGAACGTGAAAGCATCGAGCGCGCGGGCGTGCCAGAGGCAGATGATGAGGCCGATCAGGCAGGCAGGCAGCGCCAGCGTCACATCGGGCCAGCGCACGCCGGAAAGATTGCCGAGAAGCCAGAACATGATGCCCCGCGCCTGTTCGGCATTGGCGGCCTTTGTCACGATGAACGAGGTCAGCGCGTTGAAAAGCTGCGAACCGGCTATACCGGCCAGAATGATGGCGCTGTTGCCACGCCCGGCTTTCAGCGCCAGCAGTGAAACCAGAACGAAGGCGAGTATCGCCCCGATGAATGCGCCGAGTGAAAGCGTGAGAATGCCAGCGCCAATGCCAAGAATGGCAACGCTGACAGCCCCGGTCGATGCCCCGGCGGAAATGCCCAGAATATACGGATCAGCGAGCGAATTGCGCAGCAGTGATTGCAGCACAACGCCGGAAAGCGCCAGCGCAGCGCCACAGCATGCCGCCACCACGGCGCGGCTGAGACGATAGCTCCACACGATCCCCTCATCGATGGGATCGAGCACATAGCCTGCATGCCACAGCCGGTTGGCGACGGTCTTCGCCACCACATCCAGCGGTATGGCGGTTTCACCAATCGCCGCGCCCAACCACAGGGCGGCAAGCAACAGAATGAGCGCCAGAACCCCGGCGCTCACCTTGTTGCTGAAAGGAAGCCTTCCTATGGCCACCAATGCCGTCATTTGTTGAGGTCCGAGGCAGCGATGGCCGCCGCCAGCGTTTCAATGCCTTCAATCACCCGCAATGACGTGCTCATTGACTGCGCATCCATGTCGAAGACATGACCGCCCTTGACGGCAGGCATCAGGCTCGTCACCGGATCGCTTTCGAGGAACTTGTGCTTCACGGCAATATCGTCCGCCGGATAGCGGCGGCGATCCAGCTTGGCAGCAACGATCATCGACGGGTTGGACTTTGCAATCGTCTCCCAGCCGACCGTCGGCCACTCTTCTTCGCTGTCGACCACATTCTTGATGCCAAGCGCTGACAGAATATAGGCCGGAGCGCCGAACTTTCCGGCGATATAGGGGTCGGCGTCGATCTGCGTGCTGGAGAACCAGACAGCCGCCGACAGCTTGCCGCCGCTGGCGCCAATCTTGCTGCGCGCCGCTTCTTCACGCCCTTTCAGTTCTGCAATGAGCTTTTCACCACGATCCTGCACATTGAAGATCGCGGCCAGCTCACCGATTTCCTGATAGACGACATCCATCGTGAAGGCTGCCGTGCGCACGCCATCGCCACCGCCGGAATTATCCTTGCCGACGCAATCCGAAGGCGACGTATAGGCTGGTATGCCCAGTTCCTCGAACTGTTCCGGCTTGGCGACGATGCCGTTCGGTCCGACATGCCACTGGAAATCCGCCGTCACGATATCAGGCTTCTGCGCCAGAACGCTTTCAAAGCTCGGATCGTTATCGGCCAGCCGCTTGACCTTGGCATTGACCTCTTCAAAGCCCTTGAGCACCGGGCCAAACCACACTGCCGTGCCGACCACCTTATCGCCGAGACCGAGGCTGTACAGAATTTCCGTGCTGCTTTGGCCAACAGCCACCGCGCGCGTCGGGGCCTGTTTGAAAGTAACGTCGCGTCCGCAGTTCTTCAGCGTCAGCGGATATTGCGTTTCTGCAGCCTGAAGTGCCGGCACGCCTGCGAACAATGAAAGAGCGCATAGCGCTGCGCGGAACGACGTCTTGCCGTGGAATGTCATGAGAATCCCCGAAATAATGAAAGATGTGGCCACGTCAGCGGGCGGCAGCGATAAGGCACCGTGAGCAAACGGAGATATCCGGGGATATGAATGACGATGTAAAAAGGCGCTTTGCAGCGCGATGTGCTGTCATAACCTGCTCCTGCTCCGGGCATCCCCGCCCGTGACAATGGATGATGGTGGGCTCAAGGCCCTATGACGGCAGGTCTCCTGGCTTGCGGATAGTCGCTTCCATCTGCCTTCCCGCGCCTTTCGTGCTTCGCACGATCAAGCTCAGTGGCATGACGCCTGTTGGCGTCACGAGGATGGACAGCAATCCGCTTACAGTTGCGGGGGCAGCCACGGTCTTGGTCCCTTTTCGGGTCGTCCTCACCGTGTTCCCTATTAATCCCCTTCACTCTCGGTCGGGGAACCGTCGTAACACTATTACGTTCCGATGCCGGACCGGTCAAGTGTTTCCATCCTGATCGAACAGGTTTCGACACACATAAAGCCATGGTTAACAAAGCGTTAATATCACATTGATTTTATTTAATGTTTCAAAATGCTGCCATTCATCTTCCGTTCACTCGTCTCCCAATAGTGTCCACCCCACAGCAAAGGAGAACATGATGTTCAAAAAAGTCATTCTTGCAGCCGTAGCCCTTTCCTTCATCGGCGCGCCGCTGGCAGCACAGGCGCAGGATTATCAGCGCAAGCCGGGTCCGCATCGCATGGAGCAGAAGCCGCGCCCATCGCATGGCAAGGATTTCGGCCGTAACGATCGTCGTGATCATGGCCGTCAGCATTGGTCCAAGGGGCAGCGTTACAATGACTGGCGCCGCCATCC
>Ga0153948_1000197_pt1 | contig 32057 bp, 43 predicted proteins | sample TSNJ032MetaG_FD_104696 | JGI IMG/M metagenome (GOLD analysis project Ga0153948, IMG submission 104696) | Attine ant fungus gardens microbial communities from New Jersey, USA - TSNJ032 MetaG | ecosystem: Host-associated > Fungi > Mycelium > Unclassified | place: USA: New Jersey, Wharton State... | reverse complement strand
CTGACAAGATGCCGCGGTAACAAGAAACTGACTTACTCATAGACGTTGGCATACATAGAACTTTTGTTGGCCGCACTTAACCCGAGATATTGTAGTATTGAGGCGCATATACCACTGATAAACATATCTACCGCGGAGCCTCCAAACGCCAATACACAAATAATTGATGAACATACCAACGCCAGGAAGCATCTGAACTTCAATGGATAGATTGGGGGCGCTCTGAGAATTTTTTTTAGGCCATCAATGCCTTCACCTGAGCTCATCTTATCGTGAAGAACATCCCGATAGATCAGATGTACGCTGTGCAAGCTTGTTAGGGCGAGGCGACCTTTGGAGCGAACGAAATACGTTCTTGTTGCTTCTTCTGGCTCGGTGCCATGCATCGTGACGATTACGATGTTGGGCAAATAAACAATTTCTAAATTGACATCAGAAGGCCTTGGCTCATCAGAGTTGGAGCAGACAGACCTGCCCTGGTATTAAGTATGGTATCCGCGGCTATGAGCTGAGACTCAATTCTATGAGGCGGGGCTCCAAAATACAACAGTGCCTTGGCGAGCTTCAAAAGAAAGTTACGACGGATGGACAGATCTACGAAGGGGTCAAAAAAGGAAGCATGGCTTGTCAGGAAATTACCTTCCAAATTTTTTGACACCTGGGAAGGCGGCCGATGAAGAAATGTAAATGGGGAAAATCGTTTCTGTTTATTGGGCTGGACATTTGTCGAGGATTTGCGTTTGGGCTCGATGCCATTAAGTTTAGCAAATGCATTATGCCAATGAATTTGTCGCTTCGCATTGATTTCGTCTTCATTGAGCCACGGGCCCGACGATGTATCTTCAGGCGTATGTGGCTGACCCTGAACATCGTCCGAACGTCCTCCTTGTCCACTAATAGATTTATGTTCATCAGTAGGAGCATATGTACCACTCTGAGTAGGAGGGCAATGAGCGCCTGATTCTTCGTTCGTCCTTTGTAAATCATAGGCTGTCGTTCCATCAAGCCCACCTTTTCTATTGTCAATGTCACTGATTTCTTGACCAGCCTGGTTGAGATCTGACTTGATGCTGTTTGAATGGCTTGGTTTATTCTCGCTTTTGCTTGTCTGGCTTATCACTCACTTTCGCCCGTGCAGATTGTCCCAGCCGCAGGAAACACCACTTGCCAGGTAATGTCGTTCTCCTTCACGCCACAGTCGCTCATAACGTCCCTCATATCTGTCGTCACTCTCATTAAGATGATCTTCGCCGTCAATAGATTGGGACCTTGATCTCCTTGTTCGTAATTTCAGACCAGAGCCAGAGGCTGATGTCGGTACATCAGGTCTATTGCGATGAACATCAGGCCAATTTCGATTAGATCTATTTCCGTTTCCTTGCTCTTCCAAGTTAAAAATTTCGGCACTACGAGAACATTGGTCAGACATCATATTATGATCTTGACCCCCTGAGGGACCGGCCCTCCGTCGAAGTGTTCCATCATAGTCATTCGCCATTCCTGCAAAGGCTATGATTTGAGGGCACCAATTTGGCGGTACTTTCAGATTCCAGGAAGCGCAAGAAAACGTCCAAATAAAAGTCTGTGTGCCAAGAGATCTGGCAGAGGTTTAGCAGGGCGAAAAAATTGTTCAAAGCTCCACCAAGGTCGGAAAGTTTTCAAAACTGATCTAACGACAGCCGTTGACAGGCCAATAGCTCTAAATCAGCTTCGCGTGCTCCGGTAAGTGATTATGGAAATTCCGTTCGCCGTATGCAATGAAAGACACAGGCAGAGAGAATGTAAAAGCGGAGGGTGATCGAATAGGGGAAGTGAACACAGGACCTGGACGGCATCGTGAAATCGAGAAACGACAATAGCAAACAATGCAAATTTGTTTACTGAGAGAGATACGTCATCACACAGAACACATGTTCAGTGCTTTTTTTGGATTTCTAGTCTAAGACGCAGAGGGGCTACTCTGCAAAGGATCAGCAGGCAAATACCAAAAAGGAGACATCATACTAGTTGAAAGAATAGATGATATCTTACTACGACAGAATGGGTGATGTCGTGGGTCCTCAGGCGTGGGTCCTCAGATCATCCTATAAGAGGTGAGCATAGTTATGCATAGCAGTTACCCCTGACTCGTTATCAGTCTCAAAATGACCTTAATGAGTTAGTGTATCTGTACTTTTATTTGTATCTTGCCTTGCATGCTTGCATGCGCTTGAATGCCCTTTCATCATGCTCTAGGGAAAATACCTTTGTATGCCCGATCGTTCTCATGATCTGATACTGAATTGATGCGGACTTACGCACGAGTTCCACAGTCAGATGTCAGTGCCAAAGGCGATTCAAACTCAAATTAACCAACGAGTGGCTATGTTGTAAGGCTAGAACCCGATCAGATAGCACGCATAGAGTATCGCAAGAAGCTCGAAATAAGGGCATATGGACATCTGAGACAGATTTTGTTACATGACATACAAACAAATATATCGACACGCGCAGACAAGAAAAGAGGACAGTGATACCAACTTGAACAACCTGCTGAAGATAGCGAGTTTGCAAAGGATTGGAAATATATCAGGTGAGCAGGTGATATATCAGTGAAACGAGATTTTACAACAGAGGAAACGCTGAGAAAGCCAGGAGAAAATAAGAGAAATACATTTGTCCTCGAAGGGCACACAGGAGCAGAGACCAAGGTAGGCATTGAACAGAAGGTATCACCGGATCAATTACCAGATCTGGGGGGCAGGAGGAAGGTAATCGTTTGGGAGTAAGAATGCATCCATTCCATTCTGGAGGAATGTGTTCCCTCCAAGTGTCTGGTCAGAGATCCAGACTGGCAATTGCTCATTAGCAGTCGATCTGTAATCATGAACGATATGTTCAACATCCGTTGGTCCACCGTTGTGTTGTAAGTAGTGGTGGTGCATAGGGGCAGACACCGAGTAAGGTTGGAATTGTTGACTTGCATGGGAAAGATGACCATGAGAATGTTGAGGATGAACACTATGACGTTGCTGGTTTTGCTGAGACATATTGTGGCTGTAAACCGGAGAGTCACCACCAGGGTACTGAGGTGGGGGGCCATATTGACCCTGGAGTTGCTCAGAGTTCCTGTGTTGGGGAATACCTATTGAATTGATGGGCAGCCCACCAGGATGATCAAATGCCATTGAAGGTCTTTGGTTTTCCCTGGATGCCGTCGCGGGTGATCGCGAGCTAGATTGGTATCTGGGTTTTTTCGTCCTCCTAAGCATTACCTGCAATGTCAATGCATAGCGCTGACCAGGAACTAGGAACAACAGTTGATCAGAACGCGTGCTCAGCCAGTATACTCGACTCACTGTCTGCCATCAGGTTGGCCAGATCCTCAACTTGCTTTCGGACTTGGTTAGTATTGCAATCCTTCGGGCTAAGGGAGTTACCATGGTTAGCTGGTCTTACTCCAGATGATTCAATCCTTACAAGAGTCTTGCAAGTCTCAAGAGGAACGATCCCATGAATGTAGCTGTGGCATGTGTGTAGTGTACGGCTATTACCTAGTGAGTATTTCACACACCTCAGTACAATGAAAGTACCTACCATATTTCATGTTCTCTCGATAGGAGCCAAAGTTGAGGGTAATATCTAAACCTCGTTGGGCAACCGTTATTGATTTGATCGCCAGATCCCTTTGCTTAGGCGGCATCTGGTCGACGTCCTCAGGTCCATTGATTCCTCGCAGAGCTGTAGCATTATGGAAAAGTTCTGCGTGTACACGCTGTAGTTGAAGACTCTGACGATAAAAGGCTAAGAATAATGATCAGCAGGGGTTGGGTCTGATCTGAAATTACATGCCAGCATCGCCATATTTTTGTGAGAATGCTTGGTCCCAGGTGGAGTACCAATTTTGGAAGTTGATATCGGCGTCCCGCAGCGTGACATAATGCTCATCTAGTACAGGTCCTTCGATAGGTAGAGCATTCTGAACCTCCTCTCGGATCACCATTAATTCAACTGTTGAGACAAGACGCATATCGTCTTGGATGGCCAGAGGGTGACGCAAAAGGTAACGACAATCCTTAATGCTCTCATCATTTTTCAACACGGCGGGGCGTCCGGTACCGTATGATAACCTGTTACACGGTCAGAAATGCTGTTAGATGGACGAATTCACCGGCCACAAATGGCAGCTTACTGGTGTTCAAAAAGGTAAAGACAGAACCAGGTTCTGGACGCAATGACCAAGTCGCGATCTTCAACAGGGTCTACTTCTCCACTGACCATACGACGATATAGTTTTGGCCACGCTTTGTGCATCGCTTTAAGAGTGGATGAGACGACCTAAAAATTTGATGAGAGGAACAGGGTGACTTACAATGTTCCATTGCCATTCGGACAGCATGTCCACCACTCAACCAGCCATTATCAGACCAGCCGGAAACAAGAACTGGATGGATGTCTTCGTTCAAGGACAATATCGAAGAAAAAAAAGGTATCATACTCATTGACTGAATGACTTCGCACCGCATGACAGGGGCAAACAACGTCGCACAAGAAATAGATTGCACTTCTTCTAAACATCGCAGATATGTTTCACTTGGGGGGCCTAAATAGAGTGTCCGTTGTCACACAACAGTGTGGTAGAAGATGGATAGATACACCTACCTCCTCCGTCACGAACACGTGCTGCAACCATACAAATGCAATCGACAGCAAAAGGCGAACGTCCATGCAATGCATCATAGGTGTCAGTATCTTTATCAAATACTGGCCTTGACAAGAATGAACAAAGGGCTGGGTTTGGGCTGACAATTGACTCACAAGAACGTGGAGCATCCGTGGTAGAAGCTTAGGGAAATTGGGGTGAGCTGATGAAACAATGTTTATAAAATATCCTCACACGTCAAAGAGGGTCCGCGCCTCAGCTTCAGTAATGATACCCTTAGTAACGACTGATGGCAGCCACCAATTAGACAACTATCACTAATAGGAAAGAAAAGAGCAAACCATCCGTAAACTTGAGGGATTTGTGTCGAATCTTCCTCCGCTTGTAGGGTCTTGACTGTCTTTCCGGTGAAGGAGTTCTGGTTCGGCTACGTGGCTCACTACCATCTCCATTATTCTCCTAAACACATGCGCGACGGAAGGTCTAAACAAAGAAGTAGAACTAAAAATACGACAAGCTCACCTTCGCGGCGCGCTCAGTTGCGACATCAGCAAGTCCTCTGAGCACTTCCCAGGGAGCGACGAGACCGGATGCAGGGAGCCCTCCATTCTCATCGTCATCAATATCAGAGGAGTACGGGATAGGAACATTGGATGGTGTGGCGCGTTTGGTGCCAACGACTGATTGCTTGGTTGAAAATCGAGAGGACGGTACATTGTTGGACTGAGAAGCTCCCGAGCCCACGGCCTGAATACTGGCGAAGGGTGGCAGTATCTGCCCTTGACTGTGTTGATAGGGTTGAGCATTATTTGACGAAAAGTTGCCGTATGATGGCGAAATTTGGGGAGGCTGGAAATCGCCCTTTGAGCCTGGCTGAGTGGGAACCGTAGAGCATTGACTTTGATAGCCGGGAAGGGAAGAACGTGGCTGTCGTGAGTTGAGTTTAACCAGATTACAAGTAGAATGAGTCATGCTGCAAAGACTACTATTTAAATCACTCACGTGAGGATGGCTAATAGTAGGAGTGGAGGCAGCAGCAGGGGAATTCATACTCGGAGACTGCTGGAAAGATGGAGGCGGGTAGGTGGATGGTGAGCAACCACTGAAAGAAGCGGTTCGTAGATGCGTAACGAGTTCTGCAAGGGTCTCTTGAATCCTGGTTTGGGTGTTCTTGATCTCAAAAACATGGGCTTCGAGACTCTTGATGCGTCTGGGAGGGAATGAAGGTCGGCCACACGAAGCAATCGAAGAATGGATCACATACTCAAGACCAGCCTCTCCTGTCAAGGTAGCCTCTCGGGAGGGCTTTTCAAAAAGACAATCCAGCCCAGTATTTCGACACCGGCGGCATGGAGGATTGTCGGCGCCCTCGCAACGCATTTTCTGCTTTCTGCACGCATTCTGCAACAACACAATTAGGCGGACACAACAAAGCCATATATAAAGACGTACACAGGCACCTGAGCAACATAAAAAACAAAGTGAGAAGCCGGATGAATGTCAAAGATGATGGTCATACGAGGAACGCGATTCAAGGTTTTGACGACGGGCTTGACTTCTTGTTTCGGGGCCCTATCATCATCTTCCTGCTTCTTTATTGGGAGTTTCTGTGAACTTCCTTGTGCTGAATCCATCCAACAGCAGATGGAGGAGAGAGGGAAAGATGGGAGTGAACGACCACGAGACACACCGAGGAGCCTAATCAGGAGATCTCCCATACAACAAACAAGTACAACACCTTTCCCAGTCAGGCAACTAGAAACGGAGGCAATTTAACAGCAGCTGTGCCGCCTTTTCGATGCGTCTCCCTCTATCTTAGTGTCTCCATTAGATGAACGCACCGACGATCGATATTCTTAGTTGTATGCAACTGACTGACAGGGATTAGGCGTAAAAGAAAGCGCTTATCAGTCGTCGTCAGGTAGTCACACCTTATTCATACTCTCCAACCACTCTTGCCTCAAAAATGTTCATATCACTTTTTTCACATATTATATGGTGTGTTTTCTTTTTGTTTCATCAATTTGTACAGATTCTTATAGTCAGCGCCTGGTTTGCGTTCCTCCTTCCGAGCTATGCCACCTTCAAGGCCCTCTCTCACCGCCCGCTTAGCGAGCATGAGCTCCAGCGGTGGGCCATGTACTGGACAGTTGTTGGTGCATTTGTCGCTTTTGAGTACACTGCAGAGTGGCTCATCAGTTGGTATGTGACTTTTTTCTCTACCAGTCCTCACCTCAATTATACCATATTCGCCGTGCACTTGCTTGGTACTTCAGGCTTCCATTTTATTGGGAAGCTAAAACAATCTTCTTTCTCTATCTCTCCCTGCCTCAAACCCAGGTAAGTCCGAGGCTCTTCCTCGAACGGGTCGCGTGATCGCAGTCTAACGATGTGTTTCTGTCAATCAGGGCTCAACATACGTCTACACCGCCTACCTTGAGCCCTTCCTCACCCAAAATGAAGCAGATCTGGATGAGGGTATCATCCAAGCTCAGACTAACATACTCATGTTCATCCGAACTCGGCTTATTGCCCTCTGGGAATCTACCCTTAATGCAGCTAACAAACGCCAAGCCACCACCGCCACCGGCTCAACTGTTAGGGACATATCTTCCGCTGTCGGCGCACCATCTTTGCAGAACATCCTCAGTCTATACCATAGTTATAAGCCTGCCGTCCTGAATGCTGCTGGTACTACTACGACGGCAGTTGCAACTTCTATTCAAGGGACTTCTGATACTGCGACGCAACGTGGCAACCCTCAAACTTCGAGTGGTAAGGATGCATGCAGCAACGCTACTTCCTCCATCCACTCCTCTGAGTGTCCTAATGCCTCTTTCCCAGAGCCTTATGATCTCGAAAGTTTCCAAAGCTGAAGAATTTTTTGGAGCGGTGATTAAAATTAGGTCTTTGAACCTTTATACGTGTACGACACGTGTTTCTCTGGTTATTTATCTATTAGATGTATTGGCAAGCCAATCAGAACCGCAATATAGCCTTTCCTGCCTTCCACACGGTGTTTTTGCTTCTTACTCAGCCAGAGTCGAGGACGAAAGACAAGCGACAAAGATCATCCTTGGGAGGAAACGTGCTAATTTTCCTAAGACGTTCTAACCTAGACCTACGCCCCCGTTCTGTGCCTCCTGAACGCACTCACTACATCACTGACTCCAAAATCTAGATTAGTTGTTTCACCATAACACTGATTCACTCTTTCCCTCCAGCCTTCAGTCATCTTCACTAAACTATCTTCACAAGTTATCCAGACGCCCAGCAGTACTGTTTTTCCAACGCTTTCCTCTGTCGCAGCGATTCTATCCCTTTCCTCGGTTGTCATACTTCCTGAGCCTGGGGCAGAGGCTGCTGCGGCAGAGGCTGCTGCTGCCGAGTCAATGAAATGTTTTTGCACAATTTTGTACAGCCCGTCGATGTATTTTCTGATATCCTTGATCGTATACTCCCGAGCTAATCTCCGCAAAGCACTTTTACTATATGTCGGATTCGTGACTATGTCGTAGGGAGAAGCAAGTGTTCGAAGAAGTCTTTCAAGACCGTCAAAATAATCCTGTTGCACCCACCGCCGGTCAGTGTTTCACTGCCAGGAGAGGCTTAATGGCTGAAGACTCACAATAATCTTTCCAAATGGGCGTCTAAATAATAGTTTGACATATGCGCCAAGATTTTCGTCGTATATCGCTCTAGCTTTCTTGGTGAAACCACCTACGGAGCCAACCTCCATTCTAGCCGTCTCAGAAACAAAGTAGTGCATATTCTCTGTAGAGCCACTGTCAGATTTTGGCAAGCATGGAGCGAGAAACACTACCGATTATAACAACATGATAGTTTAGCTGCCCTTTGTCCTCCTCATCTCCATCCATTTTTGCTATGGTCTTTAGTGTTTCAAACATGATGTTGACGATTTTCTCATATGCTGCGTCAACACTCTCGCGCACTTCCAAACCCGAACCGCCAGCGTCTACCGTGTTAAACTGTTGCTCGATGCGATAGATATACTGAGGGAAGTGTTTGATAAACGGCACAAGACCTTTCCGTTTTTTTGAGGTAGACTTTGTTTGCTCGATGGACTTGAGTTGATCGTTCTGTAATTTGTGTTGAGTAAAAATGAGGTTGAGCAACATGAGATAGATAGATAGTGTACAATATGCCGATCGAAGACACCTTTCAGACGCATGTGCTGTTTGCTCAGGAAACCGATCAAGAACTGGTTCGTGTTCTCATCTGCCTCGGACATAAACCTCTCCAACGTTACGAGCACGCCAACGACTTCACTGGACCACCAATTTATAAGTCTCGTCATTTAAAACCCAGGTAGCTCACATAGGATCTCTTTCAAGAGCTTTCTCAAGCCACATCTTCATCTCTGTCGGCAGAAACCCAAAAATCAAGTCCATAGCACCCCTCGCGAGCTTGAGTGTTGCCTGACTGAGACTATTGTACCTTGCGGCCTGTCTCCGGAAATAATGGTCCAAACCCATATAATCTGCAAATGTTGGAGCTGTATCACGATTTAGCAAATCAATCTGCAAAAAGTCCACCATAAAAAGGTTTTCTTGATGTATCAATGGATTGATTTGATCCAGAACCAGAGAAAAGACCTCAGATAATCGCATGTCTCCATCGCCGGACGAAGGACCTGCAATACCTGAGGCAGACTTGTCTTTGTCTTTGCTGCGCGATTCCATCGGCGATCGGATTAAGGTACCTGCACGACGCATACCGGAGGGCACTTTTGGTGTGGGAGGGGTTGGTGTCGAACCAAACACTGCATAGCACTGTTACCACAGGGATCTAGTAACACAGAGGCAGATGATACCATGTTCTCCTTCATCTTCTGGAGATCTTTTAACAAAGCCGAGATAGATGTTCATCAGTGCCTTGATTTGTGTGCTATGTAGCTCACTAGCGGCCGAAAAGTAGGCCTAAGATAGTACAAGGGCCAAAACCCATCAAAATGTAAAGATTATGGACAAGAAACAGATTAGTGCTCACAGCACATAATCGTCCATAATTCGCTTCGTCCATCTCCTTCAGGTATAGTACCAGTCCACAATATCTGCTCAGATATTCTTCAATGTCTTGATGCTGTATGATGGTCGGCTTTGCCCCTTTACTCGGCTTCGTCAGGCCATTAACCTCGCCAAATTCGCCAAGTAACAGTTTAGACTGAGATCCTGAGGATTCAAACTACGAACGCACTGACTGAAGGTTGCTGAATTACCTGAGCAGTAAACATGATTGTCAAAAAGTCCTGAATACGTTTACAGAATTGAGAGTTGTGCGTGCGATATTCTTGGAGCCGTTCCATGGTAGCAGCCATATCTTCTCGCACAAAGGTATATATTGGTCAATATCGCCTTCGAACAAGTATAACGTAACGAACGGTAAAGAATAGCTCACCTGTGTCTCTACCAGCTTGCAATGCCTTGTAAAGCCCTGCTGCAGCCTGTTCCAATTTCGAAATGCTTTGCGACTTCTCAAGCGATTCTTGTGTAAGAGTAACAAGTGCATCAGAATCAACTTGCACGGTTTTCTTTAGATTCGTTATTTAACCCATAAAGCGCAAAAGGAATGACTCCTCTCACTAGGAGATTTTCAATCTCGTTCAACAAAACTCGTTGATTCTGAGTCTGAACTTGAAGTCCTCTGTTTTGGGATTGGATATAGGAAATATCATCATCTGCAGCCTGATTCTGTAGTGAGAGGCATCCCAGTGGTGATATGGATAAAACGGTACATACGTTGAGGTGGATCTTATAAGAAGAAATTAACCCATCGAGGTTATCGAGTTCCGCCATCGCTTCATCTATGAATTTCATAACTGTGTTAATCCGGTTATCAGACTCCAAGAATGAATGAATGTTGGCCTAGAGGAATTACATCAAAATAAACTCCCTGCGTATATAGCACTGACCTTCTCCAAAGCCATTAGTTCATCTAGCAGTCTGGCTTCAATCAGATCCGCTGCACCTCGCGCCATCTTCCGCCCCATGATATCATCACTAGCCCACTCGTAACCTTCAATCATTTCCTCGACATTCGCAAGAATATCTTGAGCACTTTCATTTTCATCTCCAATATCCGATTCTACTTGATCATCTACTGCACCATCTACATCCCCCGAAGTATCGTTTACAATTAAACGATTCAAACTCTGCTGATTTATGGGGTCAAAATATGACACTCGCGCATCAGGATCTCTACGCGACATTAATACATTTTCCCTCGTTGATATTTTGCATGTTCGTGCAGATAAAGAGACGGGAGATGTTCCAGGTGAATTCTGATCAGGTGTAAGCGAGCTACTTGAAGGTACAGTCCGAGTTGTAGACAGTTGATGCGAATCCTTTCTTGAGTGACTGGGATTTACTGTCTCATCTTGATCGTCAACGTCATACCTCTTTGAGTCGATGCTGGATGAAGGTATACTAAGTGTCGGTATCTGCTGTTGAGGTTGAACACTGGAATGTAACTTGAGAGTCTGAGGATGCTGGGTGGATACGGCATCTGAGCCCTTCCGGGGTCGTCCTGTCGATTTGAGAGGTGTTTCCCCTGAACGTGCAGACGTCGAGAAGTCTCGGGTAGAGTTGGCTGGAGGGGGTATTGCTGCTCCGAGGCGAGGGATGAGGGGACTCGGTGTATAAGGTATGGGGCTATCAGTCTGCGGTGTTTCGGGTCGTAGGTTACTTTGAGATCGGTTGTCCTGACCAGTCACTACTTGCAATGAGGTCTGGTATAGTCCTAGCGTAAACGCTGAGTAACGGCAAAGAAATTCAAAATCAAGGCAGGGCACCTTGTACTGTATCTGGTTCTGGTATGCCCTCCAAGCGCAACGACGTTACGCTTCCTGTTACTCGTCGAAATAGTCGTACGAGTGCAATCAAGAAATTACTCTGATCTGCCTGCGATTCCGTCTGCCATTTATATGTCCTTGAAAGCGTGATATTGAACACCAGGGGCTATTCAGGAAGGTCAGAACTAAAAATGGGCTGCGCAGCCAACACTCACTGTGATCACTTGCAGCCCACGGAGTTCAGAGAGCTTCCAGGTCTTGCCAACAGAGAATGTGCTATTATTGTTCAGCTTAGATTTGTGTATGAATCCACTTCCATTATTTGCCTCTACAAATGACAAATAAATATGGAGATGTCACCTCTCGTTGACGACATACGAGAGAGTAGGATGTACCGGGCTTTTCTGCCTTCTGTTCCTGCATCCTCCCAGATTTTGATGTGTGAAACGTATGTTTCTTCAAGGCTCCCAGTTGCATTGCGGCGAGAAAACACAGATGCGATAATGCTTTGTTTAACGTCGGCCATTTAAAGAGGAAAGAGTGGAGTGCATTGATTGGCTGGATATACTGCAGGGAATGTGATCGGAGGTAATTAGTGCTGGCAACTGAGTTACGCAGTGTTGTCCGGCGGAACAAAACTACTCGGAATACTAACAAAGTTGCTATGGGAGTAATTTGTATTGCCAAAACAGGCAGAGATGTGACCCTGACACGCCGTTATTATGGAAGCAATTGACCTGTGATGGTGTGAGAAGTTCAGGGGAGAAGATGGAAATACAAGAGCTGAGAAAGCAACGACGGCATATGCCGCGGAAGAATGAAGGCTGTTCGCAACTGATCCCTTATAACTATCCATAACTTCATTTCCTAATTCCAGGTCCCAGAGACTCAATTTCTACTCTCATTTCTCGTTACGACGCGCTAGTCGCTCACACTCCTTCTATTTCTCGGTTTTGTCTGCATGCACTTGGTTATGACTATCCCTTCCTGCCGAGGACCCCTTCATATCCTCGCACTCATTGCATTAAACGACATTGAACGCCCAAAGATTGGTCCCTGTCACGACAACATACCACACCACACCGCCGCAGATGTACACATACCGACACCCTGCAGCGAAAACACCCCCATCACGCATAATGACTCTAACATTGACCCGAATAACACACACAACTCTATCCCATCACATCCAGCAGCGAAAAGGTCTATATTGACAGCTTCTAATTCTTCTTCACCCTCATCTTCATCTTCACTTTCATCATCCCCGTCCGACGTCCGTTCTAGCCGCAAGACTAGGTCCAGTAGAAAAAATGACCACGATAAGACCCGTATCTCTCAGCATTCCACTCTCGAACTCAACAAGAAACTGGAACTGCGCTCCAAGAGGATTCAAATGATTGAAAAGGCCAAGAAAATAAGTTCTCTCGACAACTCACCAGCCAATGATAGACAGCTGCATGTTCTCCGAATGGTCTACGATGAGATAACAATGTACCCAGCTGAACCTTGGATTGCTATACTCGCAATCATCATCCACAGGTACATGATCATTTATGATTAGATCTGCTGATATTGATTATTCCATCACCCATTCTCCAGATCCTTCAAACAAGTCAAGAATTGGTTCTCCAACGAGCGGCAAAAACGCGGCACGGGTGAAGAAAGCACTGTCACCTCATCTATTGGAGAAAAGATTCGCGTCCGGCCCATCTCTCGTGATAGTTGCAGTGATTGGTCGGACGAATGGTTCGAGGAAGTTGTGATGATTTACCATTATTGGATTTTGTGCAATTTACGATGGCAAGCTGGAAGAGCTTTCTCTGACATCATTTATGACGGACGGTCATGACGCTCCTTACGTTCTTTATTCCTACCATCCTTGTAATCGCTAAGAGGTTGACTAGCCGTAATTTTTATCTCATCGTGCACCGCCCTTTTTCTTTGACTTTATACTATACCTCACAGTCACTCTATACTCTGTCTGTACTCTGTCATTCCTTCTGTAATTATCTAGGCTCAAAAAATTTCCGTATCTGTTTGTATTACACTCTCTCGATATATAAAAACGATTCTATATATCTACTGGATTGTCAAGCCGCTCATAACAATCCTTCCGCCTCGCGGAACATAGTCGTCTTAAAAATGAACTGAGATATCCTTCACCTGCTGCATGTTTGACTTCACCATTTCGCATCATCTGATACCTTTTCCCTCTCCATACCACTTCGTCTCCAAGAATAGCCACACACCAAATGGGAAATGCTAGCAGCTCTCTGATTGTCCAAGCTCCTAGGAAATGCCACAACCGAGAGGCTGGTAGCGGATGACCAGCAAGTGATTCATATACATCCAGATCAACCATCACCCAAATGGGATAATGCAGTAATAGAGTGAGCCAGTGAGGTATTCCTAAGAGCTGTGCGAAACTCCAGCTTGCAATGAGGGAGAGCATTATACATTCTGTAAGTGGTTCCAGAATTGTAGCAACAAGGACCATATGCTTCCGCACGCGGATCCACCGAACCCGACGCCAGATATAATCAGATAGCGACATATTTCCAATTGCATTCCTGGCGACATCACATGAAAGTTCGTGCCGTACATCGAGTTCATGCCAGAGGGCACTGGCAATAGTGTTATCTTCTGCAAGAAACTTCCCAAAAGCCGGTAACCCGCAGGTGGTAGACGGCGATATGGTCAACGCTCCGTCAACGATAAGAGAGTGAGGTTTCAATGACGCATCAAGCTTGTCTATATCTGAACGCCGATACATATTCGATTTTCCGACGACGCAGGACTCGAGAGCGAGGGTATTGATAGCAACATACATCTTGGCATGGTTTGTATTCAAGAATGCCTCTTCAATACGGGAACCAAGCTGGGGTTCATTGATAAATGCAAGCGGAACGTGGTGGACAAGACCTATACGTTTATGTGGCTTGTTGGATCTGGATCGTGAAGGGTTGATGAGTGCATCAACCGAACGTGCCAGAGTCCCCGGGTCAACCATCACGTTCGAATCAAGGACCCAGATAATGTCATGGGCAGCATTGCGGTACGAGCGGACCAAGTTATTGACCTTCGGATTGACACCAACAGTTTCTTCACCTATGGTACCCAGAATGATCACGGAAAATAGAGGTGGAAATTGGATGAGCCTCACCTATGACAATTTCCGCCTTAACCTGCGGATACTTAGTAATCAGTTCTCTGACAATAAATAGTGCCTGATCATTCTCATCCGCAACAGAGAAGAGAATTTCATAATTGGGATATTCCTGAATGAATGTTGACTCCAAATTTTCGTACAAATTCGTGTCAAGACCCTTCAAAGGCCGTAATATAGATACTCCAGGCACCGCACTAGCTGGGGCGCCTCTCAGTGGAGAATGCGGGCGCAGACGATAGCGACGTCTCCTTCGATTGATGACCTTATGTCAGCTTGTCAAACAACCTGGAGAAGTAGAAGTGACTTACCCTGCAAAACACCCCAGTAGCCCGATTGCCCATAACACTACATACCATATCACTCCAACAATAGCAAGTATAAGAGGGACCGTCAGTGACGTGCCATCATCGTCTAGCATTAGTGGGACGACAAACAATGATAGGGTAAGGTGAAGAACAGGTTGTGCATCAAAATGCTCTGCATTTTCTCCCACAGTGTATTTCTTTACAAGAAGTGGTAAAATGGCTCTGCACCTCTTCTAGTCGTGTCTTTATTACGAGTGCTTGATTAGCGTTCCTCATGAGCCTTTACGTATCTTAATTAGGCCGTTGTTGCCTGGAGATGCTGCCTGTAACAATTCTGAGATACTGATACATAGTGCCATCGGATACCTTTTTACACGTCATGTCACATCCGATGAATTCAAAAAGCAGTCTCAAAGAACTCTCAACCCCCCCATTATAGCGATAATTGCTAAGTTTTTCTGGAGATGCTCAGAGATCAAGTCCAGCATCTTTGATATGAACTTGAAAATTATCAGATTCCTCTCCGCAATGAATGACGGTGTCATGCTTTTGAACATGACTGCGAGTCTAGAAGTGCTTTTTTCTCTGCATTCTGAAACTCGACTTAAAACAAAATCCTGCTCAGGTAAATTTTAAGGCACCAGGCCAGCCCGCAAACCAGAGATTTGATCCAAAATTGCTTGCGGATGACGTGATCTTTTGTGAGCCGTCTAGGTATCTAGGAATAATATATACGATTTTCTGAAATGCAAGATAAAATCGTCGAGCTTTTCTTTTCTAAATTATCTTTTGACTCTTGACTGATCCGGAGCTGACTCGAACCAAACAAGTTGAAAAGCAGCGGCGACAGGCAGGAGTCGACCACGAGTGCTGTGTATGTCCCCAAGAGCCATAGGGAAACGTTCAACTGCATAATGACCCACGCCGATCTTTGCCCCGGGGGTGAACGTGAGCCGTGGCAACCGGCTAAGGAGGCTTTGATACCGTCGCCTTAGCCAGCGCGAAGGTCGCTGTACAGGTTGTGACTGGTGAGAAGCCAGGATGTCTTTGCATTCGACCTGACGTTCTCGCCGAGTGAGCTGAGGAGATTTCCATGCCGGACCAATAATAAATTCAATATCTTCTCGTAAACCCAAGCCTTGTGCTGCCCCTCCCCTTATTCCAACTTCTTCTGGCATCTGACCGCCCTGTACATTTATATCGAGGGGAGGGTAAACTTTTTGCACTTCCTGTCTGAAAAATCGGTTTACTAGATTCTTCTTGCGTCGCTTGCTGACCCTGCCGAACAACGCCGCTTCTTCGCATGACAGGTCCGCCTGGGGTATTCGTTGACTGGCCAACTTATTCGGATCCAAGATTTTAAGTGCTTTCGTTGTACGTGAAACATCACTCGTCAACAGAGCCCGAAGTCCAGGAGAGTAAACAGGTGGTCGTGAAGAAGGTATTTGCGGTATAATGGGCATTGAAGCTTGGGTATTTGAATCGGAGAGAAATGGCTGAAGGCAATATACATCACGCAAATTTAAGACGGAAGGTTTATAGACAAACCTTCATAAGCTCGTGTTTGAACTTCCCCTTACGACCGTAAGCAATATCAAGGATATGGTCGAAGCATCGCCAATCACCTTGGAGACCTTTGTTCATCTTTCGTAGTTCCTATGCCCGAGCTGAGTAAATTACAGCTCACAGAAAATCAAAGTAGAAGACCTTGGTGATTCTTTTGTATCTCTTAGTCTGCAGATATATATTTTGGGTGTCTTTGAGGGTTTCCATGTCATCTCGAACTTTCAATCGGTAAAATTGCCTACAAAACTGTCAGTTGACGGAAAAAATAGTAGAGATTCGTTGAACCGGAGATAGGCATGCGGTAATTTTCGTATAGTTCTGAGGTAGTCTCTGTAAAGAGTGACTATTGAGGTAGTTTTCGTCATAGGAAGAAGACGAAGATCCTTCTCACGGCAGCCATCTAGTTCTTACTTAGATAAATTCCTCTTCAGAACCGGGTTCCCGATTAAAGATGCACGAACCGGCTCTTGTACTTCCAGCAAGGCAGTGTAAATGGCTCGTGGCATGAATTTATGTTCGGCTCTGACCAAATTTGCTGACCGGGTTCACCTGTTAAACACGATCTGGGTGCAGGACATGGCTGAATAGACTACAGCATAAAGCATTATACATGACTAGACTTTTTCATAATCTCCATCTAACATAGAGACTTCTCAAAGAGGAGTGATTTGGCACCTGCCAAGGATGAATGGTCGAAATGGGATTAGTTCAACTAGGATATGGATGTGTCGATGAATACTTTTCAGCAGTTAGTCTCACTCACTATGTCACATACTAACCTGCACTGGATGGATTTACAAATAATTCTGATCGGCTTGGGAGTTTCGCAACTGTGGAATGATGTCGAGACTATGTCGAGTCACCTACCAATAAACTTCGTCCACACCCTATCCCTTCCTCCTGCAGACATGTCCCGGACATTGGGCCCTGTTTAGCCCTCCGCGTCTTAAAACTAGATTACTTGTTGCGGAATAGAAATGAATCCAAAAAAATGTTGAGTCACCTGATGTCCCATATAGATAATTATGTCAACAAGCATCTTTTCACCTCCATCCAGATGGTAAGTTAGACGATATGCACCTGACCTGAAAAGGAGTTCTTATATACAACATCCCTAGCCACAGAAACGAGACCAAAATCCGAGTGGCCTGGGCCGTGCGATCATCAACCGCAAGGTCAAAGACGCTAAAAGAATGCAAGAAACCGGGAATGTGCGTAGTGATACCCTGTTCACTGGTTTTCCTAAAATGCCAGCAGTATTCCGTCGACGTAGGCACGACCAGCAAACTCAAATCTGTGACTCAGGAGGGGGATCTTGAGGAGTTTTTCAGCACAGCCATCTTAGCAGGAACAGAATTCACTACCGGCAGGTCCTTTGCATCTCACCCTCGTAAAAATATTCATGTTTAAAGAGCGAAGAAACGTCAAAATAATTCATCAGGTTGTTAGCTCAACCCAGAACCCTTACCTCCTTACTGAGCAAGAAGAGGCAAACGTTCTCAAAAGGCAAGAAGCTAACAGACAACGCCTACGAGTCCCTCGTAGACCACCTTGGACAAAATTGATGACTCCTGTTCAATTGGACAAGCAAGAGAAAGTTGCCTTTCTAGATTGGAGGAGAGGACTTGCAGAGTATGTTGTGACTTGCTCTCAATTTAGAGCTGGGATCTTACCTTATTCAGACTTCAAGAGGCTGAGGGCTTCCTCTTGACGCCATTTGAACGCAATATTGAAGTTTGGAGACAGTTGTGGCGAGTTCTTGAACGATCCCACCTGATTGTTCAAATAGTGGATGCGCGAAATCCCCTCAGATTCCGCTGTCAAGACCTAGAGGACTACATTCAGGATGTAGAAGGACCCGAGGGAGAACAAGGGACAGGAAAGGGAAAGCGAAGGAGTTTATTGCTCATCAACAAGGCAGACTTACTGACAGTTCAGCAACGGTGTGTTTGCTCGAATTGATCTCTTTTCCAAGGCTTATTATTATTAATTCCTAGGCGGCTCTGGGCAGACTACTTTGATTCCAGAAACATTCGTCATGCCTTTTTCTCAGCTGCAGGTTCAGCTGCAATACAACAAGCGCGAAGAAAGATACTCGAGGCAACCACGGGAATAGAAACTGCCAGTAAATCAGATACTGAAGATTTCTCTGAAGTCGAGGGACTTGTACAGCAAGATAATGCCTGGCAAAATCAGACTCTCTCAGACTCAGATGACGACACTGAAAATGAATCGTCAAGTACCGAGGATTATTTTTCTGTCGAGGAGGACGATGAGTTCAGCATGGATCCGAGAGCTCGAGTATTGTCGGTATCGGAATTGGAAGATCTTCTTCTCAAGATGGCTCCTCCTTTGTCTGGTCGGTTTTCTATCTCTTCTCCAGAACATCCTCCAATGATGATGTGAGGCAGACTTCAATGATTGTTTTGGAAAGGCTCCCACAAAACACAGCGTCGGTCTCGTTGGATACCCTAATGTTGGAAAATCCAGCACAATAAACGCTCTTCTTGGGGAGAAGAAAGTCAGCGTTTCGTCTACTCCCGGAAAGACCAAACACTTCCAGACTATCCATTTGTCTGATTCCGTCATCCTCTACGATTGTCCCGGTCTAGTTTTCCCTCAATTTACTACAACCAAGGCTGATCTGATTTGTGATGGTGTTCTCCCAATCGATCAGATGCGTGAATATACCGCACCGATAGCTTTGGTTGTGAAACGAATAGCCAAGGAAATCTTAGAGGCTGTTTATGGACTTTCAATCAAGTTCAAAACGATAGAGGAAGGGGGTGACGGAAAGATAACAGGGCAAGATCTTCTCATTGCCTATGCCAGTAAGTCGTGCAGGGTTAATCAATCGATCGGTTCTGACGCTTTCCAGTCGCACGCGGTTATATGCGTTCAGGTCAGGGCAATCCAGACGAAGCTCGGGCTGCTCGTTATATCCTGAAGGATTACGTTAATGCGAAACTCCTCTTCTGTCATCCTCCTCCTGACACTGAAGAGGGTTCATTCAATGAAAAAACGAGACGTCTCATGCTCTTAAGGACAGCTGGGAAGAAAAAAGCTCCTACAACCCGTGTTGGAAAAGATTCCGACACCTTTGTGAAACCTGCAGATGTTGCGAGCATAAAGCCAGTGAACGACCAGGGGTCCAACATTATTGACAGTGATTTCTTTGGGCATAACCTTTCATCGTCTCACCTGATAATTCAGGGTCATAACAAAACGGGGCAAAATTTTTCAAGAGCAAAGTTCTATCCGCACCAGAATATCATGGCTGACGATGGATCTTCGTTGGGCTTCAAGAATGCGCGTCTTGCCTCTATACTAGGAAATGCTGGGCCAGGAAACAAAAAACATAAGAAAATGAAACGGGTGAAGCAACGGAGTGGCAAAGGGTACGATTAAGTGTCTGCTTTCATGTTTATACGCTTTCAATCCAGCTGTTCAATGAGATGTGGATATAGACATCAGAAGTCAGGACTGAGGTTGGAATAAGCAGAACGGTAATACATTTCGTATGTGTATCAGTGATTGCGCCAACTTCTCGATGATATAGCATCAGCATGGACTTGCAGCTCCTCTTGCCTCTCCCCAGCAGCTTCTGATACAATCGCGTCGTCAGTGCCAACAGTGTCCTTGTCGACTAGTCTTCTTTCTGCCGTCAAACTTTGCCGCCACATGGAGTGAGCCTAACGACTGCTCTATCACACAGTCACCACACTCATATGGCCAATGCTTCGTTTTTCTATTTCTTTGAACAACTCGCACCCTTGCGATGGCAGCACAATCCCAGGCAATAACCTTCATGTCTGTTTCTGAATCGCAAAATGGACAACAATGGACTTGAAGCCATCTTTGTTAAAGTCGGCAGGGTATGTCCTACTGTCTTGAACACCAATCTGATTCTAACATTGCTCACTAGGTCCAAATAATTACAGTGGAAGAAGCGAGCCGCTCCAATGTCGCGAAATTTATGTCTGACATTGTGGGTTTATGATGAACAGGCTCGGCGTGTTCGGGAAAGAACACCCACTCCAGGTCATCACTACGGACCTCTCAAGAGAAATGAACGCAAGCTTGCTTCCACTCCGTTTTTCGTAAAATTGGCGATAACGTGGACGAATGTCCATACGATCCTAGACCTCACTGGGCCCGAAAATCATCAAGTTTGTTCTGACTGATGGGAACAGTTCGATTTTTGGGCTAGTAAATTGTTCTGATGGTAGGAAATGCTATTCCACTAACATAAGCATTGTACCTGAACAAAGGGATACTCTGAAGGTTCAGATTAAACAAGTTCTGGAGTTACTCATTTTATGCGTGAGATAAAATCTGTCTTCATTCACACTGGTTCATGATTTTTGTAGGCATTATCACCAGCTGAATCACTACAAGGACTATTCACAGCAGTGTAGCTAGCTATAGAGATATTTCACATCATGCAAAGCAGTACAAATTATATTGGATCACATCCATTTATGAGAAAACAACCATTAGCTCCAGAACGTCTTATAACTACTCTGCCTACATGGTCATCAAGTCCAGCCAATATTACTGATCTCAAGTATATTGAGTCGCAGCCATCGGTGATGAGAGAGACGTGAAGTCAGGTCATACGTGGCCATCTGTATCCTATGGTGATTATCATAAGAAAACAGCACCATTGTTCCAAACTGTTGAAGACTGGTGGTCAGCCCACATGAGGACTTCAGGTGCCCCAGGATCTCAATTTTTCGAGGAATAGCAGGATCATGGCTGATGAATACGCGTCTGGCATGAAAGCCACAGATACCGACCAAATATATACCATCGTGGCCGACCAGGGGACGGGAGATGCCACGTGGATGAAGTTCTACGGCAACACGACGAAGAAGCAGCAGTTCTGGGAGCTCCTCGCCACTTAAGTTGATGATAACATAAATTTCAGTTGCGGACACGATAATCACAACCAGGCGATTGTCGAGGAGAAGGGATGCCTTACACTGGAAATCATCAGATGATGTTGACACAGATTCAATGCACGCACTGTTCTTTGTTTGGAAACTGATTTCTCCACAAATTACGAATCATCTGCAAGATGGCGGAGCTGCAATATCGACTGTAACATTGGAGGATGTAGGCACTGATGCATGATGGCATCACTACGAACGGATCAACCAACCCATTAAGCCAAGACTATCCCTCTTCGAACTCCATATTGTCGAGGTGAGAAAGGACACACCCACCGAAGCAACTCAGCATTATAATATTCTTGCTCCCTTTTCAAACAGTCATGTTTCAGATTCAACCAAGATCTTTTTCTTGTCGTTCAGATTCGAGAAATAGCGTTTATGTAAACGACATCGATATATGCGCCAAACTCATCACGGGTTGGCAAGGTTATCGAGAAGGTAAATCATACAATAGATACTGAGTACTGCGATAATATTTCTCCTAGCAATATTACTGGGTTTTACCCGTCCAGCTACAATTGGAAGGAATGCCAAGCAATGGTGGGTACATTCCTCCTTCGAGTTCAACGCCCTGTCTCATTTCCACGATCAGTACATATGTGATCAACCAACCTGCTATCTCGAATATCCACTGTAAACTCCATGCGTTAAGTCCAAATCGCCGTCAATCAGCCCAGCTTAACTTACATTTTATCATGCTCAGCGTCAGATCGCCTACTGGAGGAGTAATCGTGTCATGTCTAGTGCATACCACCTCTTTATACTTTACAGAGACATTGAAATAGCTCTTTAGGACGTATCTCGAAATGGGATCGCATATAATGGCCAAATTATCAGAAAAAGTTCTGTTATACTTATGGATGGTGATGTCCTCAGTTTTCCGGGACCAACTCGTATAGGTGGGTGACTCTTTCAGTGATTTAACATTGGAAATTAGAATGATACCTGCAGAATTTACTTGTCGTCACATCATCAAGCAACCACAGGATAAGCTAACGCTATTTGACCCAACCCCTCCACTACAGGCAGCGCAAAAGGTAATAGAGTGAATCCGAAAGGAAGTCCATGACATTCACAAAATACTCAGCACCTTGGAAAATATGTTGTCACCTCTCAGTGCCTTGGAACAGGGTCATTTGCTACAGTCCATCTTGCGTTAGACCCGACGAAGCACAGACAGGTCGCTTGCAAGAGCATTAGAACACGTAAAGAGAGCGAAGTCGAGCAGGTTATGAAGGAAGTCAAAATTCTCATGAAACTCAAGCATGTACGTCTTAGTCATTATTTCTTTTTAGCCGTCCCTTAAACTCAAACAGCCGAATATCAATGAGATATACGACACTGAGCGAGATAAAAAGTTCCTGTTCGATAATTTATCTGACCGGATTTAGAGGATCTGCCGAGTTAATTGGGCTTCTTAGGAACATCTTTCTGCAACTATGTACTGGTGGTGACCTATTCACATACATCACTGGACCTATGGGAGCTGGAAATCCTCTTTGCGAAGCTGAGGCCAAGTATATCATGTATCAGCTCCTTGAAGGTCTGCGCTATCTGCACGACTTGATGATCTCACATCGTGGTACTGTTCTTGCCCGACCTTCTCGCGCTTTGACTTGTCTGACCCTGTTACATAAGACCTCAAGGAATATTTCCTACGCTCTTCCTCTGTCGTCATGATTTCTAATCGCACCCTATATTTAACAGCCAGAAAATATCCTACTGCACGCACCTGGACCATATCCGCGCATTTTGATAGCCGACTTTGGGTTGGCGAGACCAAATGCTTATCAGGAAACTTTTAACGTATGTGGAACAGTCTCCTACCTACCACCAGAAGGGGTGTTAGCATTGGATCATAAGCACCTTGGGTACATCGGGTAGGTTTCATTTTGACAGTCTAGCATTGATCTCAAATCGCGCAGAATGCCGGCTGATTGTTGGAGTGCTGGTGTCATCCTCTATGTAATGCTTGCGTGCGTTATCCTATCTTTATTGACACCTCTGGTTGTTGAACCCTCAATCATGGGGGCAGAGGAAGTCACCCGTTCGATAACGAGTCAGATCAATCGCAGCCCAAGGACTCGACATTCTCACACAGGGCTTCGGAGCTCAGCAATGGTAGTCGTGACACGCGCCTCAAAGAACGCATTGTTTATGGGGATGTTGAATTCCCCCATTACCTGTGGCATGATCTAGATGCTGGTACGTGATCATCATCTATACAAGTGTTGCAGTCTAGAGCTACACTTGTTCAGCACGACAACTCATTCTTGAGCTTTTGGTTCATGACCACTCTAAAAGGGCCACCGTCTATGATGCTCTGTCCAGTAACTGGATTCAAAAAGAGATAAAAGAATTGAAATCCTTGTACCGACGTAGAATCGTTTCCGAAGTACAAGATTGTGCATCATAATATAAACAATAAGATTTGGCATGAAATCATGCTTTCAGGAAATTTGCGTGGACTACAGAAGCAGCTGAGCTATATTAGGCATTGAGTTAAGACTTGTACTCACAGTGGATATGATCTGAAGCAAATGTAGAGATCTACATAGAAATAAGGAAAGATCAAACAATAATCTGGAGATCACGTACGAAGTAATAGCTATGGTCATATCCTTCGTGACTCCGTACTCTGATTTGCACTTCATCAAATCCTGCGCTTCGTGAAGCCTTGAGGAAATTCTCGGGCAATAGTTGACCTTGTTTGTAAAAGTTGTCGCCAGTACCCTGTGAAAACCGCAGTCCATTAGTAGCTGAAGTTTGATTTTGAGGTGAATAGCTAACGTAGTCAATAAGGATGTGAACCGGATCAGTGTGACGAGCGATAAGTTCTGTGGCATCGTATCTTTGCTTTCCTTCTTCTATTCCACCCACAAGATATCCGTTGAAAGCCTTCTCTCCCCATGGACACTTGGAAGGGTTGGAAATGGGAGAAAAGGCCGAAGCCGATCTAAATTGCCTTGTTTCTGATGCCAGATAAATTGTTAGCGCGCCATGGCCACCCATGCTGTGCCCAAAGATGGACTGCCTAGACCAGTCCTAAGATACTGGTGAGTGAAGTCCTAGTCGATCCAGCAAGTCATGCTCACGATGGGCAGTCCTGCAGCTTCTATCACTTGTGGCAACTCAGCTGTGACATGAGTCAGCATGTTGTAGTTTTCCGAATATTCTGGTTTCGTGGCATTGAGATAGAAGCCAGCGCCGACGCCAAAGTCCCAGGAATCTGTTTCATTAGGAGCACCCGCACCTCTGGGAGAGGTATCGGGGAAAAGGAGAGCGATTCCTTCGGCGGAAGCTGTTCTGAGAAAGTTGCCCTTCTGAGCCCTAAGTTGAGGATTGTCAAGAGGAGAGGGATGATTTAGGGGGTAAGAACGTGACATACCCGTTGTCTTCTGTACAAGTTAGTCCCGCCAAATAGACAAGGACGGGAACTTTTTTGTGAGAGGCATTTGGTGGCAAGAAAAGGTTAAATTGAGAGTCCAAGTTGCCGAGAGCAGCTGACTAAAAGAGACATAAAAGCTTAGTTTCGGAAAGCTGATGGAGTGATCTGATCACCTTGAATTTGTACTTGATAAGTTCACCTTCGTAGGATTTGTTGGAAGAAAGCTTTTCAAGAGATACTGTTCCCATTTGAGAGGGTCGATGAAAGGAGAGATGAAGCTCTTTGGGAAGTTTAGATGATACATGGGTCATCACGTGTATTCTGTAAAGATGATCATCGAATATATGCAACTGATGCAACTGATTCGCCAGCGACTTTTCTGACTAGGTGAGAATGTCGCAGTCGAACCTCCTCGGAAGAATGATTGTAGGTGGCTAGACAAGGTTTGGGCCCTCCGAAAAGTCATGATTATGTTATGACCTGTAGTGGTTTTGTTCTGGGTGCTGGTTGTTGAAGAATCATATCACGAGTACTTGAATCAATGTAGCAGACAGTAATCATGATGATGCGGACAAACCATGCCTGAACGCGGTCTTTGAATATGCTCACCTTGATTCGGCGCCTAAAAAAAAGCTCGTTTACAATTCATAGCTTGTTCTATCTCTCTCACACATACTTTTCAATCGTAAATCGTACATTGTACATGGCTCTCACCTACTGACGGAATATTCGCACTGATTTTTCCTATGGACACATTGATGGTTGAAAACGAGCTTTCAGACACAGGAGAGGAGAGCTTTTTGCTTGCATATCTGTTTCTTCTTGGATTTTTTCTTTATCTCCTATGGCTTCGCAGAGATAAAACGAATGTACGTCCTGTCCATAGGCTGGACTGCGCGCACATTTGTCTCATGATTACAGTACGAAGATATTCCAGCTGTGGGCTTTTCCGGAACAGTAACTTCTTTCATTAGCGCTTTGAGATGGCTATATGACCAGGCTGGAGTGGTTCGGAAGGGTAACTCGAGAGTAAGCGCTTCTTATTCCACAGCATTGACGAGTTGCCGATCATACTAGTTCCCCAATGGTATATTCCGGTACCCGACATTGACGCGATGGATTGTCGTGGTTACAAAAGCAAAGTATGTCGAGGAGCTGCGCAAAGCTCCCGAAGACGAAGTCTCCGCTTCAGAAGCCATGAAAGAGGCATGTCCACTTGATTTGCTTATGTTCTTCATCCTAATGGTTGAGAGAAGCTCCTCGGAATTTCTTCTGTCATCAACTCAAAGCTACTCGCAAATTCAGAGCTCAAAGCACTCCTTGGAGCTCAGTTAACTAGAAAAATTCATGATTTCATCCCGGATGTTGATTCCTTAGTCTCAGAAGAAGTCATATCAAAACTTGTTCCTGCTTCTGAAAGGGATGGTACGCGTTCTGGTTCTTGGTGGACTCTATTCGAATGGCTTAGATGTTTTTGAATAGACTGGAAATACATTGACGAGGTCGACATCGTCACGCGTATTTGCGTCCGAACGATCAACCATGTACTAATTGGGACTCGCTTGCGTGAGTTTTCCGCTGATGGGGTTTTTGTGAGTGTTGATCCAATCTGATTTCAGATCCTGAATTAGACGACCAACTGGTTATTTTTTCTCAAAGTTTTGATCAATATGTCAAGAAGTCAAAGAGATTCCCAAAATTTCTGCGGCCGTATGTATTTGTATGATGACACAGTTGACTGGAGTGTGATCAAAGTTTAGGCTTTACCTTTTTCTGTTCACGCCACTTTCAAAGATTCGACGTAGCCTGCGCGTGCTGCTCACAGCTATCTTGAAAGAACGGCATGAAATTCCTGATGATTATGGCCATACATTACCTGTAGGTTATATCTTTGTTTGCTTGGATTTTTAACTCGTCAACACTAGAATGACATGGTAACCTGGTTCACTAGCCGTGATATAGGGTCCGAGACGTCGGTTGATGAATTGGTATCCCATGTCCTTCTTGTGAACTATCTTTCGATCCGTCCTATGGCCCAAGTACGTTTCATGCAGTACAGCATATTGTTGATCACTGATCGTCTCTAGGTGATGAGTCAAGCGCTTCGCAATATTGCCATGCATCCTGACTGTATTGCTCCGCTTCGGAAGGAAATTGAAGAAATCACCAGACACGGAGGATGGACAAAAACCTCTATCGACAAAATGTACAAACTGGATTCTTTCTTGAGAGAAACCATGCGATTGGATGCCAGTGCTCTGAGCTCCGATTTTCCAACTTGTATGTTTGCATTCGGTAAACCATTTTGAAATCAGCCCTTAATTTCTTCGTATCATCAAGTGACTATGCCGCGCAAGTGTTTGCGTGCTATGACTTTCTCTGACGGGACCACTGTACCCCAAGGTGCTCTCCTTTTCGTTGGTTCGCAAGTGCTGCATACAGATGCTCGACACTACGCAAGACCAGAGTCATTTGATCCGTTCCGGTTTGTTTCATCCCAAGTAGATGATAGGCAAGAACTTTCAACGTCTCATTCCTACTCTGGATTCTCGAGTTCAGGTTCTACGTTCCTTCCGGCCTCCTTGACGCTACCTGCGACATCACCTACGTTTCTGGCTTGGGGGCATGGTAAACATGCTTGCCCTGGACGGTTTCTTGCTGCTTCGGTGATGAAGCTCGTGTTGGCTCGATTCGTATATGAATTTGATATTCGACCGCCTGCTATTTGTGTGGATGACAGTAAGGTTGGTACTAATGAAATGTTGTGGATTGAATTACGGAGGCGGCAGCGCTGAGGTGCTTGGAATTCGGGACGAATTTGTTGTATATGATAGTTCTGAAATGGACCTGACAATTCTGATACACACATACATCTCTCTCAATGTTTCTCATCAAACTTGGCTTGCAATTATGAATTACGACTATGAGGTTACATTGAGTGATGAAAAACCTGTACTCGTCCATTGAACTAGTAGGATTATAATATTGTAAGTCATCAGTAGCAGGTTCACTATTTCGCGCCTTCTTGAGCACCGGCCTCTTCCAGGCTCTGGACCATTTGTTGCCTTTCTTGTTCTTGTTCATTACTTGTCTGCCTACTGTCTGTATTATCTTTTTTTCCTTCAACCTCTCTTGCTAGCATATCCACGATACCGAGGTAAAAGGTCTCAGGTCGGAATTTGATTTCTTTGCCCATGATTTCAGCCCATTTATATCTTGCGGTGCTGATCCATCCTACGAGGTCGAGATGATTGACTTGGTTCAAAGTGCCAAGGTATGTTCCCTAAACATAGAGCCATTACAAATCAAGATTTTTGGAGTCAAGTCGGGAATGTGTACCCATTTAGCTGAATCGACAGAAACGAGACCGTCATTTGGGCCTTCCTTCTCGAGGATCACGGAATGAGGCCACCTGTACCGAGTCAAGGTTGAGGATGACGGGACGGACAAGAAAGACTTGACGTACTTCCATGTGTCAATCAGGCCAGGCTCATAGACGGCACCCCAGCTAAAATATTTGATGCCATCCACATCTGGAGTTTGTTGATTGAACTTTTTCATGTTTGTGACGGTAAGACATTCAAATGCTTTGCCATCTCCGCCACCGTTGGGCAAAAGGTCGAGAAGGGACAGGACGGAGGACAGACGGTCTCGACCGACGGTATCGAGGAAATGATCTGCGAAGGAGGAGCCGCGGTGTGGGGTGGCTATTGTTGTTATGCTGAGGATGTTGAATTTGCGCTGAGTCAGATGGGTTGTGAGATATCGACAGTCGAGGCCACCCTAGGCGGTTGAACATGTGACAAAAAACAGACAAGGCGATAGGACAAGTACCATGCTGTGACCTAGAGGAGGGTTGAGGAATGGATGCGGAGAAATGGACAAGGAGGATACCTATGAGATGGACGCTTTTTCCTGGGTATTCTTGAGATATGCGTTCTTCTAGAGCTTTAGCACGGTCGACATAGCTGCTAGTTGCGGGTACTCGTGTGATGAGGACACGGGTGCCGTTTTGTTCAAGGGCTTGCTTGATTCCGCGCCAGTGGGCGACTTGCAGAGGGGCAATGGCAGGACCTATGGTGACTGAATCAAAGCCAAGAAGTCCATGGCAGAAGACGACAGGACTTGTAGTTGATCTGTCTAGGTGGAGACGAGAGGTTGTTGTGGAAGAGAGAGAGAGAGAGACGTACACTGGCGGTCGTGAAGAGAATTGTGACTGGAACTTGAGACCATGCGACGCAGAGACTCAAGAGATGAGGAGGGAGAAGGGGACTGACTGGGGACGATGGGGGACAGGGGGAGCTGTGAGGACGGGACATCGGGCCGGGCGACAGAGAGCGGTGGGGACAGAGACGAGACAGGCAGCACTGCACTTAAAAGACCTGTGAGCAGGGCAGGGCGTGATGGTCGTTGCTGCATGGCCCCGTGACGTCACACCATGTTGCCCTCCATGCTTCCTCCTTCAGACGCCATCCCCGACTGTGAGCTTCCATCTCCCGACCTACCCTGTCCATTCTGCTCATTCCTCCAGCAACAACAACCCTCGACCAGATCGTCGCCGCAGAGAACAACGCAAAACTTACGGACCCCCTCCAGCAAGTCTCCTCTTCTTCTCCCTTCATGCCTTACCCCTTCCCCAGGACACCCATTTGCATCTGCGCACTGGACAGTATGTCATTGCAGACCCACAAATAACCCCTGTTTGACGTCCTTCCAGACTGCTATCGCCTCTATCCCAACCACGATCGTCTTATGGCCCACCGGAAACGTGACCATAGATCAGACAGCGCTGTTGATATCATTACTTGGAACTCTGATTAACCCGGTAGTACATGTACACGTGATGAAAATCGCGTACCCGCGTCGATATAATAGCAGTTTCTCACGCGCGCGTCGTCCTTCATGACCAAGCTCGTCTCCACCCCCACCTTAAGTGAACATGCCGTCCAACAAGAGGACAAATCCCTCGAGGCAGATAGCATTGCCCGTCTCCTTGAAGGTGCTGAGAACTGGGACTGGGACGACATGCTTGATTTCATGTCGCCCAAAAAGTCTACAAAGCCTGTACCCGCTTTGCCCAAAAAACATCTACCTCAACTTCCTCAACGCCAATTCCGGAAATACGTCAGTACTCGTTGTGTTGTTGAGTCTCTCTCCGAGGTCCGTGTCAATGGCATACCACACAAAGTATGTCCCGAAATTCAGTCTTTGTTATCATCAATTTCATAGTCTACTATTCACTAGGAAATGATGGTCAAACTTCACCCCGGGGAGGAAAAGCGCTCCGTCACCCTTCGAGATGACTGGATAACAACAGATGTCCGAGTTGGTATGTTTGAAACTCTTTTTGACTCTAGGTCTCATCTAAAGATTCCTAGGCGACACTGTCAATATCATTGGTCCTTTCGAAATCTCGGCGGCTACCTCTACCTCCACCATTGACATCACTTCCAAACTCAACTATCTCATCCTTCATCCTGATATCCTAATAACAGCCACAGCATTATCCAGTGCATCTCAGTGTCGACGAAAGCCTCTTTTATCAGGTCTCGTTCATTCATCAAGTGACGTGACTCCCGCCCTGGTATGGGGTAGTATTCTTCACGAGGTGATGCAGTTGTCAATGAGCGAGAACTGTTGGCAACAAGACTGGATTGAAGAAAAGATCGACGAGGTCATCAGAGTGAATCTAGTGAACATAGTACGCATTGATATGACTCTACAAGAGGCCTCGAGGGAGGTCAAGGCAAGGGCAAAAGGTTTGATCGCTTTTGCAGACAAGTATCTGGGTGTCACACCCAAGGTGAGTACAGCGTTCGCAATCAGATCGCAAGCATTGACCTTCCTCATGATGTAGCCTCAAGGTGTTCTATCCGATACAAGATCCAGATTGGATCATACTCAGTCGCTGCTCGCCATAAGCGATCTATTGGACGTTGAAGAAAATATATGGTCACCCACTTATGGCCTCAAGGGAAAAATCGATGCAACGGTTCATTCCGTCATCTCTCAACCTAAAGTGTCGTCTGATTCCATTGATCGACGGCCAAAGAGGAATGATATGGAGACTATTACAGGCGCCGTACCTTTTGAAATCAAAACTGGTCGTTCAGTGGCCGGCATCGAGCATCGAGCGCAAACGATGCTCTATACTCTTTTGGTAGCGGAGAGATATCACCAACAAGTGGATGCAGGATTGCTTTATTACACACAAAAGGAGGAAGTGGTCAGAGTTCCGGCTGTCAGGAACGAGTTGAGAGCATTAATAATGGCCCGCAACGATTTGGCAGGGTATACGATGCGGAGACATCGATTAGGGGAAGACAGTGTGAATGACATCGAGGAACTGGTCTTGCCGCCCTCTATCGACGATGAGCGGGTGTGCAAGAAGTGTTTTGTGGTCGACACTTGCATGCTGTATCGTAGAGTGAGTTTTCGGCAGTTTGATCATGATCCACTCACAAAATTTGACTTCACAGGCTGTAGAGAAAGTGAAAGATACCTCTTCCCCTATAGCAGATACATATGAACTCAAGACTTCCCATTTAACGTTGCCCCAGCTCAAATTCTTCAAAAAGTGGGAAAGGTTGATGTTCCTGGAGGAGAAGGATATTCATCGGTTCAAGAAGGAGCTCTGGACTATGAGTGCAACGGAGCGAGAGGAGAAAGGAAGGTGTTTTTCTGGGATGGTTCTTGACGAAGCCTACGACCCAAAAAAAACGCCTTCTCCGTCGCAAGGTGTTAGTTACCCCAATACACAAACCGGTGACGTTGAAGCCGATTTTGTTAATTCGGGGAAAGCCAAGATTCACAGGTTTACTTATCGATTCGTTCGATCGTCTCAGCCTCAGTACCGTTCTCGAGCACAATGTTCTCGCATGGGCGACGAAGAAGTTGAAAGTTTGTTGAGTGGACACATAGACGTTGGAGAAGCGATCATAGTTTCAGTTGAACCTGACTTATTGGCATTGGCTCGAGGCTTCGTCGTGGATCTGTCGCCTTCAGCTGTGGCGGTTGGTGTGGACCATAAGTTGGACTTGGAGAAGATAGAATGGAGTCTAGCGACTCGACGGCAGAAGCTCTCCTCCAGTGGGTGCAAGGCTCAAGAGATTATATTCAGAATAGATAAGGATGATCTAGCTTCTGGTATGGGGAGGATCAGGGACAATCTTGCACAATTGTTCTATGCCGATGGGGACGCCAAAAGGTTGAAACTTGTCG
>Ga0153948_1000196_pt1 | contig 32170 bp, 30 predicted proteins | sample TSNJ032MetaG_FD_104696 | JGI IMG/M metagenome (GOLD analysis project Ga0153948, IMG submission 104696) | Attine ant fungus gardens microbial communities from New Jersey, USA - TSNJ032 MetaG | ecosystem: Host-associated > Fungi > Mycelium > Unclassified | place: USA: New Jersey, Wharton State... | reverse complement strand
GGTCTGGACCAGACCCGGCATGTAATGCTCATTGTCGACGTCGCGCGTCGCACAGCCGACACAGGAATCCACGAAGCAGCCAACGCCGACCTTGTCGCCGACCTTGAACTTCGTCACCTTGTCGCCAACGGCGGTGACAACACCGACGATCTCATGTCCGGGGACAATCGGATAAACGGCGTTCTTCCATTCATTCCGGACGGTATGAATGTCGGAATGGCAAACACCGCAATACTGGATCGAGATGACCACATCGTCGGCATTGGGCTCGCGGCGTTCAAACGTGAACGGTACCAGCGGCTGATCCGCATCAGTTGCGGCATAACCTCTTGCAATAGCCATAATAAACTCCGTTTTTCAGGGGAAAATTGGGGGAGGATGAGATGATTGACTATGCTCCGAACCGGGAAAACAGGGTAGACCGATCCTGCAAGCTTCTTGCACAATCCTGCAAATCTGATGTGCTCGACCAACCCTGTCCCTTGGTTTCGATTTCCGAAAAGGATAAATAAGGACCGTGTCGGATCGTTGACAAAGCAAGGTGCCCATGAATTTACCCGTCGATGCATATAGGGAACTGGCGTCGCTTGCCGAGCGCTTCATCGAGACTGATGGCGAGCGCAAAACTGCGATCGACGGCCTGTCGATAAGCAGACGTTCGACGCCAAGTGTGCCCTGCCATGGCAGCTATCGCCCGTGTCTCGCGATGGTTCTTCAAGGTTCGAAGTCGCTGCGTCTTGGGTCGGCCACGATCAACTATGCAACGGGAGAATATCTGGTCACCTCGCTCGATCTACCGGTAACCTGGCGCGTGGTCGAAGCCAGCGCGGAAGCGCCGCATCTTTGCCTGTCACTCGCAATCGACAGCGAAAAACTGGTCGATCTGCTCGGTCGCAGCGATATTCGTCGCGGCATTATCCCTTCCGAAAACCAGTGGGGCATCAGCGTCAATGCAGCGCCTGCCGGGCTGGTCGATGCGGTGATAAGGCTTTTGCGCCTCCTCGACAGTCCGGAGGATATTCCCGTGATGGCGCCGCTGATCGAACAGGAAATTCTCTATCGTCTGCTGACAGGCCCAAGCGGCGACCGCCTGATCAACATCGCCACAGTGGATAGTCAGGCCAACCGGATCGCGCGCGCCATCGGATGGCTGCGCCAGCATTTTGCGCTGCCGCTGCGCATCGAGCAGCTGGCCGAACATGTGAATATGAGCCCCTCGTCGTTTCACCACCATTTCAAGTCGATCACGGCCATGACGCCGATCCAGTATCAAAAGCAGTTGCGTCTGAGTGAGGCGCGCCGCCTGATGCTGGTCGAAAGACTGGATGCGGGCACGGCAGGCCATCGCGTGGGCTATCAAAGTCCTTCGCAATTCAGCCGTGAATATAGCCGCCTCTATGGCAATCCTCCGGTTCGCGATATCGAGGCCGCATAAGAACATCACAAAATTTGTTCAAACTTCTTCACTATAGGCAGGCTTTGCTTGCTGTTGCGGTCGTATTCCCTATCTATAAACGGGGCGGATCGATGCATGCATGATGGTGAAGATGATGAATACAAACGTCCAGGGATTCTCAAATCCGGAGCGTAGCTTTTCCGTTCCGGCCAATGAAGTCGAACGGCTGGAAAGCGTTCGAAGCCTTGTCTCCCTTTCGAGCATCGGCTTGCCTGAACTCGATACGCTTGTCGGTCTCGTCAAGGACGCGTTTGGCGCGAGCACGTCAGCCCTCAACATTGTCGATCAGGACTGGCAGCGCGTCGCCGCCAATGCCGGGCAAAAAGTCAGCAGCTGTCCGCGCGAGATGACCGCTTGCACATTCGTGGTTGAAAGCGGCAAGAGCTTTGTGATCGAGGACATGGTTGAAGACCGCTTCTTCTGCACCATGCCCTATGTCACCGGAGAACCGCTTTTCCGGTTCTATGCCGGTGCGCCGGTTTCGGTCGATGCGGGCCTGACGGTCGGTTCGCTTTGCATTCTCGACAACAAGCCCCGGCATATTTCCCAAAGCGACATGGCAAAGCTCGAAGATTTTGCGAGCATTGCAAGCGGCCTTCTGCGTTTGCAGAAGACCAACAAGTTTCTCAATGACGATTCCGTCGCCCTGAAGCGTCTGGCGCTGACCGACCGGCTGACAAAACTCTATAATCGCGGCGCGCTCTACGAGCTAGCGATCCCGATGATCGAGGACGCTCTGAAGCAAGGCAAATCCGTCGGCGCTCTGCTGATCGATCTCGACCGCTTCAAGGCCGTGAACGACACGCATGGACATATTATGGGCGACGCACTGCTGATCGAGGCCGCGCGGCGTCTGCGGTCAACCCTTGGAGCCGACGATCTGCCGGTGCGGGTCGGCGGCGATGAATTTGCTGTTATTCTGCCCAATCCGAGCGGCGAGAACGAGATCGAAGCCGTTGCGGCAAAGATTGTGGAAGCCTTCCGCGAGCCCTTCATCATTAATGGCATTGTTCTGGATGTCTCTGCCAGCATCGGCGCTGTAGTGGCGCCACGCGACGGTCTCACACCGCAGGATCTGGCGCGCAATGCCGACATCGCGCTCTATGAAGCCAAAGGCAAAGGACGCAATTGCTACAGCGTCTTTGGCGCAGAAAACTGATCTGAGCACGTATAATCTAGAACACCGCAGCAGATCACTATTGATCGGCTGCGGTGTTTTCATTTCAGGTTTTTCAGTCGAAAAACTGGTTCCGCGGCCGCGGCAGTCCGAGATGATCGCGCAGGGTAGAACCCTCATAGTCGCTGCGGAAAATATTGCGCCGCTGCAATTCCGGCACCAGCTTTTCCACCACATCGTCCAGCCCTTGCGGCACGAATGGAAACACCACCGTAAAGCCGTCACAACCAGCCTCATCCAGCCATTGTTGCATCTCGTCGGCGACACTTTCCGGCGTTCCCACGAAAGCGAGACCCGAATAGCCGCCATAGCGTTGGGCAAGTTGGCGCACCGTCAGGTTTTCTTCGCGTGCCAGCTTCAACACCTGTTCCTGACTCGACTTGCTGGCATTGGTGTCGGGAAGTTCCGGCAGATAGGAATCGGGATCGAGACCGGATACATCGTGCCCGATGGCAATCGACAGCGACGCAATGGCGCTGTCGTAATGTACCAGACTGTCGAGCTTTGCGCGTTTTTCCTTTGCGTCGGCAATTGTCTCACCAATGACGATAAAGGCGGCAGGCAATATTTTGAGGTGGTCCGGATTTCGCCCGACAGCTGCAACGCGGCTCTTCAGGTCGGCATAGAGTTTCTTGGCATCGGACAATCCGCGCGGCGCGCAGAAAACAACTTCGGCTGTCTCGGCTGCCAGCTGCCGTCCCGGCTCGGACTGGCCAGCCTGCACGATCACCGGCCAGCCCTGCACGGGCCGCGCAATGTTGAGCGGCCCACGCACATTGAAGTCGTCGCCCTTGTGGTCGAGAACATGCATGCGCGACGGGTCGAAAAAGATGCCGGATTGCTGATCGCGCAGGAATGCGTCATCGGCAAAGCTGTCCCACAATCCCGTCACGACATCGAAAAATTCACGCGCGCGCTTGTAGCGTTCATCGTGAACGAGATGCTCCTGCTCGCCGAAATTGAGCGCCGCATCCGGGTTGGCGGTCGTGACGATGTTCCACGCCGCCCGCCCCTGACTGATATGGTCGAGCGAGGCAAAGCGCCGGGCGATATGGTAAGGCTCGTCAAAGGTCGTGGACGCCGTTGCGGCCAGACCGATCTTGTCTGTCACCGCCGCCAGCGCCGACAGCAGGGTAAACGGTTCAAAAGACGTGACTGTGTGGCTGCGCTTCAGCGCCTCTTCGGGCATATTCAGCACTGCCAGATGATCGGCCATGAAAAAAGCGTCGAACTTGGCGGCTTCAAGCTTCTGCGCAAAAGACTTCAGATGGTGGAAATTGAAATTGGCGTCGGGATAGGCTCCCGGATATCGCCACGCGCCGGTGTGCAGACTGACGGGGCGCATGAAGGCGGTAAGGTGTAACTGTCGTGTCATTCGTTTATTCCCGAAGCAGTTTCGAACCCCAATTTTAAGGGGCTTGATCCCACAACGGCAAGCACGAGCTGTTTCCACCGACCGGCACAATTGCGCAACATTTTGTTATCGGTAGGGGTTCTTGTAGCAATCGCGACCTGATCGCCCCCGTCTGGAAACAAAACGAAAAAAGCCCGCCCTGATTTCCCGGGGCGGGCTTTCATCTAGGACCGACTCTTATTTTTCGATGGTGCGGTTCCAGCGGCTGTTAAGCTGCTGGCGGCCTTCATTGACAGCATCCCAGTCGAGCGTGTTTGCCGTTTGCATGTAACCGCGGAACGCATCAAGCTTGGCCTGTGCTTCCGGCGTACCGGCCTTGGCCTTCTGGTTCGACGGAATGACATTGCCATGATCGAGCGCCTTGCTCTGCGCATCGGCGGACAGCAAATAATGCGCCAGCTTCTGGCTCAGTTCAGGCTCGCTATTGCCTGCCAGCACGCATTCGGTCACGGCGAGAACGACCGAACCTTCCTTCGGCTGCGCATATTCAACCGGAATGCCCTTGTCCTTCAGGTTGTTCACGCCGGTTGGCGTCAGCGGGAAGATTGCGGCTTCACCGGTCTGGACCATTTCCGAAATCTTGGCCGACGACGGGATATACTCCAGAACATTCTTGCCGATCATGTCAGGGAACTTCTCGAAGCCCGGCTCGAGGTTCTTGTCGTCGCCGCCCTGAATGCGGTTGAACATCAGGAATGCATGAAGACCGAATGTCGAGGCCGAAGCCGACTGGAACACGACGGCATTGGCATATTTTTCGTCAGCGAAGTCCATCCACGAGGTCGGCGCAGCCCAACCCTTTTCGTCGAAAAGCTTCTTGTTATAGGCAATGCCGGTCATGCCCATATCGACGCCGATGGCCATGTCGTCCTTGATGCGGGCGGCTGGCTGAATATCGGCCAAAACCGGATCGTCGGAGATTTTCTGGCACAGGCCGCCATTGATCGCGCGAACCATCACACCATCATCGAGCAGCATGACATGCATCTGCGGATTGTCCTTCTGGGCGGTCGCCTTGGCGAGAATATCAGCAGACGTACCCGGTACGACCACGACTTTCACATCATTGGCTTTTTCGAATTCGGGCAGGACGTGCTCGGTATAAGCCTTTTCCATATTGCCGCCATTCATGCCGATATAGAGCGTCTTCGTTTCTGCCGATGCGGCTGAAGCGAAAGCGACCGACAGGCCAAGCGTGGCTGCAACGGTTTTCGTAATCCGGTTGGTATTCATGCTACTCCCCTTTGTGGTTTCAGGTTGGATTGTTTTCCCGCGCGAAACGGTCGATGGCGAAAGCGCCGATTGGCGTTTTCGTTTCTCCGTTGACGGCGAAATCGGCAAGCACGGCTCCGACCCCCGGCCCGGTCTGAAAACCGGCGCCGCAGAAACCGAAGGCGTGATAGAGATTCTTGACCCGGCTGCTTGGACCAATGACCGGATTTCCATCCGGCATTTCGGCCTCGGTGCCAGACCAGAAGCGGATAACCTGGGCATTTTTCAGGTGCGGAAAGAGTTCGATGGCGCGCAACATCACCGATGACGCCGCATTGACTGACGGACGCGAAAAATCCGGGTTTTCAAGCGGTGTGCCGCGTCCGCCACCCATCACATAATTTCCGCGCGTCACCTGACGTCCATAGAAACCGCCGCCTTCTTCACCAAGGCTCATCGGCAGGCGAAGCGGCATGGCTTCGGTCACGACCATGGATGGATAGACACGCTTCAACGGGACGGGCTCGCCGAAAGACGCCGCAAAGCGATCAGACCACGCACCGGCGCAGTTGAAGAGCAGGCGCGAGCGGATTTCGATCTTCTCACCCGCCAGAATGGCAAAGCCGTCGCCGGTCGTCTGCACGTCATGCACGGCTGTGTTTTCAAGCACCGTCGCGCCCGCAGCCTTGGCCTCGCGCGCAAAAGCTGGCGACACAAGGCGCGGATTGGCGTGGCCGTCATCAGCACAAAGCGAGGCACCAGCCACATTGCCGGGCAGCCATGGAAACCGCTCCTTGACGGCATTGCCGCCGATCAGTTCCACCGCAAGACCCAATGGGCGAACTGTTGCCGCATAGGCTTCCAGACTTGCGAAATGCTCCTCTGTGCGGGCCAGTTTCAAATGGCCGCTGCGGATATATTCGCCATCAATGCCGATCAGCTCCGGCAGCCGCGCCCATATCTCATGCGCGCGCTGCGATAGAGCGATCTGCTCGGGCGCGCGGCCCTGCCTGCGCACACCGCCATAATTGACACCGCTTGCCTGCGCGCCGCAAAAGCCTTTGTCGAGCAGGATGACCGACAAGCCAGCCTGACGCATGAAAAGCGCTGCCGAACCGCCGACAATTCCGCCACCAATAATGACCGCATCGGCCTGAAGACGCTGGTTCATGACGAAACGTCCTCTCTGGCCGCAGCGCCAAAGCCGAGCGGGATCGGCTTGACCGGTGCCTGGGCGCGGATGCGTCCGCCATCAGCGGGTGACGTGTCGCGCATGGAAGCCAGAAGTTCCGCTGCCGCTGCCAAACACATCCGGCCCTGACAGCGCCCCATGCCAACCCGGCTCAAGGCCTTGAGGCGATTGATTTCCTGCGTGTCGCCTGCGCCGATCACATCCCGCGCTTCGCCAAGGCTGATCTCTTCGCAACGGCAAAGCGTGACATCACCTGCCACCGTCTGGAACCAGTCGAGCGGAAACGGAAACGCCTTTTCGACGATAAGCCGTTCGCGATAAATACCATCGAGCATGCGGATGAGACGTTGCTCGGTCCCGCCATCGAACGGCAATCCAAGATCGCGGAGAAGCGCGATAGCGGCAAGCTGACCGCGAATTTCGGCGGCATCGGCACCGGCAATACCAGCACCATCACCTGCAACATAGACCCCGATCCGGCTGGTGCGGCCAAGCTTGTCCGTCATAGGCAACCAGGCGCGGTCGCGATCCTCGAACCGGAAATCACAACCGGCAAGATCGGCAAGCTGCGTTTCAGGGCGAAGCGCAAAGCCATAGGCCAGCGCATCGCATGCCACTTCGCGTTCACTCTTGCCCGTGCGATAACGCAAGCCTTCGACATGGTCGTCGCCCAGCACGCAATCGGGCCTAACATTACAGTGGATCGGAACGCCCGCCATTTTCAGACGCAGACCATAATAGGCCCCCAGCGCCACAATGCGTGGCGCGTGCAGCGCCAGATGCGCGAGATGAAACTTGGCAGTAAAGGGCGCCGTATCCAAAACAGCCGCCACCTTGGCGCCTGCATGGCGATATTGCCATGCCACCAGATAAAGCAGTGGGCCGGAACCCATGAACACGACGCGTTCGCCAACGGTGCAGCCCTGCGCCTTGAGCGCGGTCTGCGATGCCCCAAGCGTATAGACGCCGGGCTTCGTCCAGCCCTTGAAGGGAAGCACACGATCCGTTGCGCCGGTTGCAAGAATGAGATGGCTATAGGGCAGCTGACCATGCACGCCATCCGTCAGGAGGTCGAGATGATCCCCATCGTTGCGCGAAATATTCCAGACCAGCGTTTCCGGGCGATAATCGATAGAACCGCGCAACGTGTCGAACGTCGTGTGCAGCGCTTCGGCCTTGTGGGCCTCGGAACCATAACGGCTGCGATAACTGCGCCCGTCATCGATCGGCGGACGGCGATAAATCTGCCCACCGGAGCGCATGCCTTCGTCCAGCACGACGGGGCTGAGACCAGCCTTGACGAGAATTTCGGCGGCGCGAATGCCCGCAGGTCCAGCGCCGACAATGACAGGTGCCAAGAGAGGGGATGCAACAGCGCTCATGTCGAAGGCTCCGTCACAAACGCCATGCCTTCTTCCAGCAATGTTGTGCAGGCGCGCAACCGACGACCTTCCGCCGTCATGACATGGCAGTCCTGACAAGCGCCGATCAGGCAAAAGCCCGCGCGCGGCTCGCCGGAGAATTCGGTGTGACGCAGCTTTCCCTGCACGGACAGAATGGCGGTCAGCACAGTGTCGCCACGGCGTCCCTCGCAAGGCACGCCGTCAAGCGAGAAGCTGAGCGGCTGTTCGGCCAGCCGATACCGTCTGCGGAACTGGGCCGCGGAAGGTGAAACCGGGATCGTCATGATCGGATCAGCCCTTGCCTACCAGAAGACGGTCGAGGCCGAACATGCGGTCGATGATGATCATGGTGACGGTCGCGACAAGGATCATCAAGGCGGAGACCGCAGCCATCATCGGATCGATGGATTCGCTTGCATACATATACATGCGGACCGGCAGCGTGACCGTCGAAGGCGACGTGACGAAGATCGACATGGTCAGCTCATCGAAGGAATTGATGAAGGCAAGCAGCCAGCCGCCCGACAGACCCGGCAGCAACAGCGGCAAGGTGATGCGACGGAATACTGTCCACTCTCCGGCACCCAGCGTCCGCGCCGCATTTTCAGCATTGCGGTCCATGCTGCCGAGCGAAGCGAGAATGAGACGCAGCGCATAAGGCGTGATCACGATGGAATGCGCGGCAACAAGCCAGATGAATGAACCCGTGAAGCCCATCAGGGAAAACAGGCGCAGGAAGGCGACACCCAGCACCAGATGCGGAATGATCAGCGGCGACAGAAACAGCGCATTGAGCGCATCGCGCCCACGGAAATTATATTGCGCGATGGCAAGCCCGGAAGGCACCGCCAGCAATGTGGAGATCGTGGCCGAGAAGAAGGCGAGCTTCACGCTGTTATAGAACGACGTCATAAAGTCGTTGTGCTCGAAGACCGCCTTGAACCAGCGCAGCGAAAGGCCATTCCACGGCATGGTGAGCGTGTTTTCGGGGGTGAAAGCCACCAGACACACCACCAGCATCGGCGCCAGCATGAAGATGACGACCAGCGTGTGGAAGAAAAGGGCGAAAGGACCGTTCTTGACCATGGTGCTTACCCCAGTTTCTTCTTGGCCTGCCCTTCGAGCAGGCGGTTATAGGCGATCATGATGATGAGATTGGCCACCAGAACGATGATGGCGATGGCTGCACCCAGCGGCCAGTTCAGCTCGATCAGGAATTCGTCATAGACGACGGTTGCCGCCATCTTGAGACGGCGTCCGCCGAGCAAGCCCGGAATGGCAAACGAGCTTGCCGACAAGGCGAAGACGATGAGGCTGCCCGAAAGAATGCCCAGCACGGCCTGCGGAAACACCACGCGGCGCAATGCCGTCAGGCGCGATGCGCCGAGCGTGAGTGCGGCTGCTTCCACTGACGGGTCGAGCTTTTGCAGTACGGTCCAGACCGGGATCACCATGAAGGGCAGCATGATATGCACCAGACCGATCACAATGGCGGTCTCGCTATACAGGATCTGCGTCGTCGGCAGGCCGACCAACTGCAGCAGGCTGTTCACCAGACCGTTGCGTCCGAGAAGCATGCTCCAGCCGAAGGTGCGCACCACGACCGAAACCAGAAGCGGACCGATGATCACCAGCAGGAAGATGGAGCGCCATGGCTTGCGCATATTGGAGAGAATATAGGCTTCCGGCACGCCGATCAGCACCGTGATGACTGTTGTGATGAGCGCCAGCTTGAGCGTCCGCCAGAAGATCGACAGGTAATAAGGGTCTTTGAGAACCTGCGCGTAATTGGCGAGCGAATAGACGTTCTCGATGCCCTTGTCATAGCTGTAGCTGTTGAACGACAGCAGGATCGTCAGCCCCAGCGGCAAAAGCACCAGCGCGAAGAAAAGCAGCGTCGACGGCCCGGCCAGGAAAAGCGGCATCAGATTGCGCGGTTCCTTCGGGGCTACGGATGTATCCTGAGAGATCACCGAAGCCATGCTCAGTTCACCCCTGCGGTGAGGATACGGCAGTCTTCATGGTTCCAGTTGAGGCCGACCTGCGTGCCTTCGGCTGGCGGCGGATTGCCGAGATTGGGCAAAGACACCGAAAGCTGGCCCGCCGCCGTATTCACGCCGAGTAACCACTGGCTGCCCATGAAATAGCGCGTTGCGACTTCACCAGCGATATGGCCCTCGCCGTCATTCACCAGCTGCACTTTTTCCGGACGGATAAACACCGAGAGATCGCCGGAAAGCCTGGTTTCGCCTGCCGGGAAGCGGATCGCTGTGCCCGCAAGCGCGATCATCTCACCTTCGGCGCGTGCCTTGAGGAAGTTGGACTTGCCGACAAAATTGGAAATAAAATGGTTGTGCGGATGCTCGTAGAGCTTGTACGGCGCATCGACCTGCGTGATGAGACCCTTTTCCATGACCACGATGCGGTCGCTGATCGACAGCGCTTCGGCCTGATCATGGGTCACCATGATGGTGGTGATGCCGACAGTGCGCTGAATGCGGCGCAACTCGAACTGCATTTCCTCGCGCAACTGGGCGTCAAGGTTGGAGAGCGGCTCGTCCAAAAGCAACACGGGCGGATTGATGACCAGCGCGCGGGCAATCGCAACACGCTGGCGCTGACCGCCCGACATCTCACGCGGATAGCGATCCGCCAGAGCGCCAAGATGCACCAGTTCCAGCACCTCGCGCACACGCTTTTCACGCTCGGCCTTGGCCACATTGCGCATTTCGAGGCCGAAGCTGACATTCTGCGCCACCGTCATATGCGGAAACAGCGCATAGCTCTGGAAGACGACACCAAGCTCGCGCTTGGCCGGGGCCAACCGGGTGATATCGCGACCATCAAGCGTAATCGAACCGGCAGTCGGGGGCACCAGTCCGGCGATCATCTGCAAGGTGGTGGTCTTGCCGCAGCCGGAAGGGCCGAGCAGCGAAATGAACTCGCCCTTTTCAATCGTCAGATTGAATTTATCGACAGCCGCGAACTTGCCGTAGTGGCGGGAAATTCCGGAAAGGGTCAAAAAGCTCATTGCGTCTCCCTCTCGGCCTGACTTCCGCAGAATTGTGCGGGGGAGCGGAAGCGCCGTGATGTTGTCTCACGTCACCTCTTTACAGGGCTGGCTGGCGGGGCGGTCATTCATGCTCGGTTGCGCGGCAACACTTTATTGGCCAGCCGCTTTCGCAGCTGCATCGTTCCCTGAACAACGCCTGAAGCAAAACCGCCGATCCGCTTGCAACACCGTTTCGGTGCCTTGCCGGACCTTCCCATTGGCGACGCTTTCAGATGGCAGAAAAAATTCCGCGATTACAAATTATAATTTTCAAATCCGGAAGAAATTATATACATCTTTCAAAATACAGAATTTGGAAGCAATTTTATGGATGATATATCAGAGAATTCGAAATCTGGCGCTGCTCTCAACTCAAGTCTGGTGAAGGCAATCCATATTCTGAAAGGTCTGGCCGCCAGCGCCGAGGACGGCGTGCGGCTGATCGATCTGGCTCGCGATCTCGAATTGAGCCAGCCATCCACCCATCGTCTGCTGAAGACATTGATTGCCGAAAACATTGTCGAGCAGATTGCTGACAAGAAAGCCTATCGCCTGTCGCTGGAGTTTTTCGCCATGGCAGCGCAGGCCCGACAACGCGACGGGATACTCAATATTGCGCGCCCGTCGCTGCTGCGGCTGTCGACCACATTCAACGATACGGTTTTCCTGCTGGTGCGCAGCAATTTCGATGCTGTGTGCCTGGATCGTGTCGAGGGACCGTTTCCGATCCGCTCCTATACCGGCGATATTGGCGGCAAGGTTCCGCTTGGCATCGGCCAGGGCAGTCTCGCCATTCTCGCCTTCCTGCCGGAAGAAGAGCGCGAGGCGATCATCCGCTTCAACATGCCCCGCATTCTGGACAAGTCCACCATTGACGAGGTCGATCTGCGTATCCTGATCGATGAAGTGCGCAAGACGGGTGCTGCAACCTTCAACTTCAATATGATTGATGGCATGGCTGGTGTCGGCGTGCCCATACTCGACCATAGCGGTGAAGCCGTGGCGGCCTTCAGCGTCGGCACGCTGGCCTCACGCCTGACCGAACAGCGGCTGCAAACCGTCGTTGAACTGCTGAGCCGGGAAGCGGCAATCATTTCCCACAAGATCAGCCCGTTCGATCCCAGCCTGCGCCAGCCCAATCAGGCGCTGGCAAATCGCAGATAGCGGTTACAAGCCTTACTGCGCGCGGCGCACGGTCTCGGACGGAAGATAGCCGAAGCGCTGGCGGTAATCGGCCGAGAACAGGCCCATATGGTTGAACGCCCAGGCCATGGCGATGCGCGTAATATCGCCGGGTCCGGCATATCCGCGGGCAAGCTCTGCATGCACCTTGTCCAGCCGCATATTCTTGAACACGCCGAGCGGCGTGTTGCCCCGAACACTGCGGAAGGTGCGGTGCAAGGTGCGGGCGCTGGTGCCCGTTGCGTCGACCAACTCCTGCAAGGTCAGCTGCTTGTCGAGATTGTCGAGCATGAATTTTTCAGCACGCTGGACATAGCTCGGCACCGCGCTCATCAGCGGTCTTGCGCGCGGCTGCGTATCGAGTGCCGCCGCAAGCGACGCCATCAGGCTGTCTTCCAGCCGCTCCGACAGACCACCATGGAAGAAGGCTTCCTTGTCCTTCTCGATCTCGTTCATGACGAAATGCGCCAGCTGGTAGAAGGCATGGCCGACCGGCGTATCAAACGAGACGACGCGCTTGTTATGGGTGAACTGCTCGATGAATTCCTTGCCGCCCAGAATATCAATCTGGGTATCGTTCAGGCTGAAGATCAGCATGCGCGTGGACGGGTGAAACTCAAGGTCGATTGCCGAATGCGCATCGACCAGCTGGGCATTCATGCCCGACTGATACAGCAGCTCGTCACCGCGCCGGTCGCGTGAAACGAAAATGCCCTGCAACGGAACCTGCAACAAAGTCATATCGTTATGCGCTTCGACTTCGATGCGGGCGTGGCCGCCAATGCGGATCGCCGTCAGGCCGAAGGGCCGCATGCGCCCGTGGGCGACTTCCGTGCGATAGGTCCGGCTGGATTTTTTCGAGATGCGGCAAGGCCGGAGCAGCCCGGACATGGTGTCCTGGAACGAATCGATGGACGGCGAAAGCCGGTGCATATAGCTCGTAGTCGGCATCACGATATTCCCCGTATCTCGTTTAGAGAGCATTTTATTTTAAGATTAAAGTATCATGCCGTGGCGAGAGCGCAAGCACCGTGAAAATTTTGCCCAAAAGCGCGTTTCTGGCGGTTTCCTGTTAGAAATGGCGATTTGGTGATAGACAGCACCGTTCCCGCTTTTATCGTTGGTTCCAGGCGCCAGAGAGCAGCCACGAAAAAGGGAACCGCGAATGAAAGCGATTATCGTCGGAGGGGGCATTGGCGGCCTCACCATGGCACTGATGCTGCATGCACGAGGCATTGCCTGCCAGATTTTCGAAGCAGCACCGGAAGTCCGCGAACTGGGCGTTGGTATCAACGTCCTTCCGCACGCCATCCGCGAACTGGCTGAAATCGGTCTTCTGCCAGCACTCGACGCCACCGGCATCCGCACCCGCGAGCTGATTTACGCCACACGGCAGGGCCAGGAAATCTGGCGCGAACCCCGCGGCGTGGATGCAGGCTACGATGTGCCGCAGTTTTCCATCCATCGCGGCTATTTGCAGAAACTGCTTTATGATGCCGTGATCGAACGTCTCGGACCCGACGCCATCGTCGCCAACCAGCGCTGTGTCGGCTATGAGCAGAACGAAGGTTCGGCGACAGTGCATTTCGCTGAAGGGTCGAAGATCGCCTCGGCAACCGGCGACATTGTCATCGGCGCGGATGGTATTCACTCCGTCATCCGGCATCAGATGTTCCCGAACGAAGCCGGGCTTAAATGGAATGGCGTCATGATGTGGCGCGGCGCGGTTGAAAGCGATCCGTTCCTTGACGGCCGCACCATGATCGTTGCAGGCGGCTTCACCTATAAGCTGGTTCTGTATCCCATCGCCAAGGGCACCACGCCCGGCAAAATTCTCAACAACTGGGTCGTCACCTATCGTCCGGGCGCCGACGGTTCGCCTGCACCGAAGCGCGAGGACTGGAGCCGTCGCGGCACGCATGAAGAGCTGATGCCGCATGTCGAAAAGTTCGGCATCAATGTCGTCGATCTCGCCGCGTTGGTGCGGGCAACCGATACATTCTTCGAATATCCCATGTGCGACCGCGATCCCGCGCGCTGGTGGACCGATGGCCGTGTGGCGCTGATCGGCGACGCCGCCCATCCGATGTATCCGGTCGGGTCCAACGGCGCGAGCCAGGCCATCATCGACGCCCGTACGCTGGCCGATCATCTGGCCGCCGCCGAACACGGTCGCGCAGCACTTGCCGCCTATCAGGCAATTCGGCTGCCCGCGACTGCGGAAATCGTCCGGCTCAATCGTTTGGGCGGCCCGGAAGGTGTCATCGACGAGGTCGAACGTCGCGCACCGTCAGGCGTTGCCGATCTGGATGGCGTCATCAGCTTTGCCGAGCGCGAGGCGATTGTTCGCGGCTATGCCGCAAAGGCGGGCTTTTCAACACAGCAGGTCAACCGGGAAGTGGCTCGAGCCTCAGCCTGAAACTTGCATCTGAACAGTTTCTAAACGCGCATCTTTTCCGAAAACCGTTTCACACTTTTCGGGATGCGCTCACATGAAAGGGAATCCAAGTGACTGATCTTCCAGCTGGCGTTACTAAATCCGGCTCCTCCGTCGACGGTGTTGTCTGGCACATTCTGGGCCAGACCTATGTGCCCAAGCATGTTTGCGAAAGCTCGATGTCGTGGCATGCAACCTTCCCTCCCGGCACCTTCGTTCCGCCGCATATCCACACCACGCAGGAAGAATTCATCTATGTGCTGGAAGGCCGCCTCGACCTGCTGCTCGACGGCAAGGATGCCGTTGCCGAAGCGGGCGATCTCGTCTGCCTGCCGCGCAATATATCGCATGGCATTTTCAACAAGTCCGAACAGCCGGTGAAGTGCGTTTTCTGGGTTTCGCCGACCGCAAAACTCTGGGACCTGTTCGTTCGCATCAATAATGTCGGTGATCCGGCTGAAATAGTTCGCGTTGCACCGGCTCACGAGGTTGAATTTTTGCCCGCGCCAGCAGAATAATGCATCCGCCCGGCAGATGTATGGGAGTACATCTGCCGGGTAATAAGCATTTCCAGCAAAAGCGTTTCGCGGTTTTGTGTCGGGCAATGCGAAAGAAAAAGAAAACAAAGCAAAAATCTGCAATCGAGGTGGAACAATGAAAATTTCGACGAAAGCAGCACTGGCGCTGCTCGCCGCAACCATGTTGAACGGAACCGCGCAGGCCGAAGACGGCAAGATCAAGATCGGTTTGATCTATACGCTAAGCGGGCCATCGGCTTTGCTGGGCGAACAGTCCCGCGACGGTTTTTTGCTCGCCATGGACAAGCTGGGCAACAAGCTCGGCGGCCTCGATGCTGAAATCATCGTTCAGGACGATGAGCAGAAGCCGGATATCGGCGTCAACAAGGTCCAGCAGATGATCCAGCGCGACAAGGTGGATTTCGTCATCGGGCCGATTTTCTCCAATGTCCTAAACGCCATCGTCAAACCGGCAACCGAATCCGGCGCATTCCTGATCTCGACCAATGCGGGCACGTCCAATCTGGCTGGCAAGGACTGCAACCCCAATCTGTTCGTGACGTCCTATCAGAACGACCAGATGCATGAAGTTTCCGGCAAATATGCCGAAAAGCAGAACTACCAGCGCGTGTTCCTGATCGCCCCGAACTATCAGGCAGGCAAGGACGCGCTCGCCGGTTTCAAGCACTCCTATAAGAACCAGGTCGCACAGGAAATCTATGTGCCGCTCGGCCAGCTGGATTATTCGGCGGAACTGGCGCAGATCGCCGCTGAACAGCCGGATGCAGTCTATGCCTTCCTGCCCGGCGGCATGGGTGTGAATTTCGTCAAGCAGTATCGTCAGGCCGGTCTTGAGGGCACGCCATTCCTCTCGGCATTCACCGTGGACGAGACGACCTTGCCTGCACAGCAGGATGCAGCGGTTGGCTTCTTCGCCGGTTCGAACTGGGCGCCCGATCTCGATTCCGCGCCCGCCAAGGAATTCGCCGCCGCCTATGAAGCCAAGTTCAAGCGCATTCCGGCAACCTTTGCCGTGCAGGCCTATGATGCTGCCATGCTGATCGACGCAGCGGTCAAGCAGGTCAATGGCAATCTGTCCGACAAGGACGCATTGCGGGCCGCCATGAAGGACGCGAAATTCACCTCGCCGCGTGGTGAATTCAGCTTTGGCGACAACCACTTTCCGATCCAGAATTTCTACCTGACCAAAGTCGTCAAGCGCGATGACGGCCAGTTCGCCACGTCCTACGTTGAAACGGTCTTCAACGACTACAAGGACAACTACGCAGCTGAATGCAAGATGTAACCCGGTAGAAGAAGGGCGTTCCGATGAGCCCAGTCTTCTCAATTTCCAAGTCTGAAACAGTTCACGCCAGCCCGTCTGGCGTGAACCGGGCTTCAGTACAACGAGTTCCGGACATCCCCCATGCTCAATCTTTTTCTGCTGCAGTCCCTTAACGGGATTCAGTTTGGCATTTTGCTCTTTCTCGTCGCCGCCGGGCTGACGCTGATCTTCGGCGTCATGGACCTGATCAATCTGGCGCATGGCGTTCTTTATATGGTCGGCGCCTATCTGACCGCGAGTTTCACTGCCATGACCGGCAGTTTCTTCTATGGCATCCTGATTGCCCTTCCCGTCACGCTCGTCATCGGCATCGTGCTGGAAGTGCTGGTCTTTCGACGATTATACGAACGCAGCCATCTCGATCAGGTTCTGGCGACATTCGGACTGATCCTGATTGTGAATGAACTGGTGAAGATCATCTGGGGTGCAGCGCCGCTCAGCGTGCCGATGCCCGAATCCCTGTCCGGCTCCATCCAGCTTTTTGGAAACCTGCGCTATCCCGTCTATCGCCTGCTGATCATCGCGGCTGGCCTTCTCACGGCGGCAGGCCTCTATGTCCTCGTCAATCACACGCGCATCGGCATGCTGCTGCGCGCCGGAGCAACCAATGGCGACATGGTCTCGGCGCTCGGTATCAATATCCGTCGCCTGTTCATGGTGGTCTTCGGACTTGGCGCGATGCTTGCGGGCTTTGCCGGTGGCATGGTCTCCCCCATCCTCTCGGTCGATCCGGGCATGGGCGATTCCATCCTGATCCTTACCTTCGTCGTCATCGTGATCGGCGGCGTCGGTTCGGTGCGCGGCGCTTTTGTTGCGGCCATCGCTGTCGGTCTTGTCGATACGCTTGGCCGCACCTTCGGGCCGATGCTGCTTCGCAATCTGCTCGATCCGGCCGCCGCTTCCCAGATGGGCCGCACGCTGGTGCCGATGCTCACCTATATTCTGATGGCAGCCGTGCTCTATTTCCGCCCGACCGGTCTCTTCCCGGCACAGGGAGGAACGCGATGAGCGAGATTACCCATAACAGCGCCCGCGATACCGCCATGCCGGAAAAGGCAAAAGCCCGCCCCTCGCCTCTGCTGGATGCGGGCCCGTGGCTGGTCTTCGCGGCCTTTGCAATCGTTCCGCTTCTTGCATCCGCTCTCGGCGACAGCTTTCTTCTGGTGATCGTCACCCGCATCATGATCTTTGCGCTGGCAGCGCTTTCGCTCAACTTCATCATGGGTTACGGCGCGCTCGTCTCGTTTGGTCATGCGGCCTATATCGGGATCGGCGCTTATGCGGTCGGCATCCTGTCCAGCTATGGCATCGATGATCTGATCCTTCAGCTGGTCGCGGCTGTTGTCGCCGCAGCGATCTTCGCCTTCGTCACCGGCTATATTTCGCTGAGAACCAGCGGCGTCTATTTCATCATGATCACGCTGGCCTTTGGTCAGATGGCCTTCTTCTTCATGGTGTCCCTGTCGGCCTTTGGCGGCGACGACGGAATGACGCTGTCGTCGCGTTCCACACTGTTCGGCAATACGCTGCTTTCCGGCAATCTGGTGCTGTTCTATTTCGTGCTGGCGCTGCTTGTCGGGGCGTTTCTCGCCTTCCGCATGCTGGTGCATTCAAGGTTCGGTCGCGTGCTGCGCGGAACACGGGATAATCCGGTGCGTATGCGCGCCATCGGCTTCTCGCCCTTCTCGTTTCAGCTCACCGCCTATGTCATCGCCGGTGTGGCGGCGGCCATTGCGGGTGTTCTGCTGGCCAACCAGATCCAGTTCGTTTCGCCTGCCTTCATGAGCTGGCAGCGCTCCGGTGAACTGATCGTCATGGTGGTGCTGGGCGGCATGGGCACGCTGATCGGCCCAGTCCTCGGCGCAACCGCCTTCATCGTGCTGGAAGAAGTACTGGCTCACTTCTCAGAGCACTGGAAACTCGGCCTCGGCCTTTGCCTCGTTCTCGTCGTGCTTTTCAGCCGCGACGGTATCGGAGGGCTGATCCGCAAGCTGCGTGGAGGTTCCGATGTCGGATGAACTTCTTCAGGTCAATGACCTGCACAAGAGCTTTGGCGCGCTCAAGGTCACGGATGGGGTCAATCTCACCGTCAAACGCGGCGAGATTCACGCGTTGATCGGCCCGAACGGTGCTGGAAAGACGACGCTGATCCACCAGCTTTCGGGCAATCTCAAGAGCGACCGTGGTTCGGTGATCTTCGATGGCCGCGACATTTCCAGTCTCGCCATGCCCGATCGTGTTCACTTAGGCCTTGCGCGCTCGTTCCAGATCACCTCGGTTCTCGAAGGCTTCAGCGTGCTAGAAAATGTTGCGCTGGCCGTTCAGGCGCGATCAGGCTCAAGCTTCCGCTTCTTTCAGGCGGCAAACAAGGAAGCCGGGATCAACAAGCAAGCCATGGCGGCACTCGCCCGCGTGCGACTGGACGACCGCGCCCATCGCCGGGCCGGAGCGCTGTCGCATGGCGAAAAGCGCCAGCTTGAGATTGCCATCGCGCTCGCCACCGAAGCGCAGATGCTGTTGCTCGACGAGCCACTGGCTGGCACCAGCCACGAGGAATCCTTGGTGTTGGTCGAGCTGATGCGCTCATTGCGCCAGACCCATACGCTGGTTCTGATCGAACATGACATGGATGCCGTTTTCTCGCTGGCTGATCAGGTGAGTGTGCTTGTCTACGGGCGCGTCATCGCATCGGGAACACCCGACGCCGTGCGCTCCGATCCGGACGTGCGCGCCGCCTATCTCGGTGAAGAGGAGGCCGCATAATGCTGAAAGTCGAAGGGCTCCAGAACGCCTATGGCCAGTCCCGCATTCTGTTCGGCATCGACTTGGAAGTCGGTGCAGGAGAGGTCGTTACGATCCTCGGCAGAAACGGCATGGGCAAGACGACCACCATCAAGTCGATCTTCGGCTTGCTGCCGCCCAAAGGCGGCAAGGTTTTCGTCAATGGCCAGGATGTCACCGGCAAACCGCCCCATGCGATTGCACGCGAGGGGCTGGGGCTAGTGCCGGAAGGACGGCAGATATTCCCGACGCTCAGTGTCGAGGAAAACCTGTTGGCCACCCGGCGCTCGGATGCCCGCTCGTCCAAATGGACGCTGGAGAGCATCTATCGGATGTTCCCGCGCCTGAAAGAGCGGCGGCGCAATATGGGCAACCAGCTTTCCGGCGGTGAGCAGCAGATGCTGGCCGTTGGCCGCGCCCTGATGACCAATCCGAAAATGGTCGTTCTGGACGAGGCGACCGAAGGATTGTCGCCGCTGATGCGCGAAGAGATCTGGTCCTGCCTGCGCAACATCAAGGATGAGGGCGAAGCGATCCTCGTCATCGACAAGAATGTCGATGCGCTGGCGCGCTTTGCAGACCGTCACGTCGTTATCGAAAAAGGTCGTGTGGTGTGGAGCGGTGACAACGCCGCGCTGTTGAACACCCCGGACATCAAGGAACGTTACTTGCACGTTTGACCGGGAGTACATCCCGAGACAGGCGATGCGCCTTTCGGACAGAATGTCCGTAAAAACAAATAGTTAGAACGGCTACAACGGTTCAGCCTCCACTGATGCCGCTCAGGAAGCCGAACGTAAACTGGCATTGACAGGAGAAGAGCATGCACCCCAGCGCTCATGTGGACACATTCGTTCTGGATAATCTCCCGGCTGCGGAACTTCTACCGGACATCATCAATCTTGACGAACTCGGCTACCCGGAACAGCTGAACGCGACCTATGAACTAGTGGATGCGCATCTGGCAAACGGCAAGGGCGACCGCATCGCCTTGCAGGCGCCGGGCGTGCGCTGGACCTATCGCGATCTTGCCGCCATGATCAACAAGATCGCCAATGTGCTGACCGACAAGCTCGGCATGAAAACCGGCAACCGCGTCATGATCCGCTCGGGCAATAACCCGACCAAGATTGCGCTTTATCTGGCGATCATCAAGGCAGGCGGTGTCGTCGTGGCGACCATGCCGCTTTTGCGCGCCCGGGAACTGGTCCAGATCATCGACAAGGCCGAAATCAGCATTGCGTTTTGCGATCACGCGCTGATCGGCGAAATGCAAAATGCGGTGGCGCAGACCAGCTTCGTCAAGACACTGGTGACCTGGGAGGACAATGCGGGCGGTGAACTCGGCGCATTACTGGCCGATGCATCCGGCGATTTCGACGCAGTGGCAACGCGGGCGGATGATCCCTGCCTGCTCGGCTTTACATCGGGCACCACCGGCCTGCCGAAAGCAACGATCCATTTTCACCGCGACCTGCTGATCGTCTGCGACTGCTATGCGCACCACATACTGGACGCAACGGAAGACGATATCTTTATTGGCTCGCCGCCGCTGGCTTTCACATTCGGTCTTGGCGGACTGGTTCTCTTTCCATTCAGGATCGGTGCTTCGACAGCACTTCCGGCAAAGACTGCGCCCCATGATCTGGCGCTCGCCATCGGCGAATATAAGCCGACTGTCTGTTTCACCGCGCCGACGGCCTATCGCGCCATGCTTTCGAAAACTGATCAATATGATCTGTCTTCACTGCGCAAATGCGTTTCAGCTGGTGAGGCTCTGCCGCTTCCCACTTTCGAAGCGTGGAAGCGCGCAACTGGGCTTTCGCTTGCAGACGGCATCGGTGCAACGGAAATGCTGCATATCTTCATTTCCGCGCCGGAAAACGACATTCGTCCCGGCGCGACCGGCAAACCGATCCCCGGCTATGAAGCACGTGTCATCGATGACAATGGGCAGGAATGCGCGCCCGGCACCCCCGGACGCCTTGCCGTTCGCGGGCCGCTCGGCTGCAAATATCTGGCCGACCCGCGCCAGACCAAATATGTCGAGAACGGCTGGAACATCACCGGCGATACCTATGTCATGGATGAGGACGGCTACTTCTGGTATCAGGCCCGCAACGACGACATGATCGTTTCCGCCGGATACAATATTGCCGGACCGGAGGTCGAGGCCAGCCTGCTCGCGCATCCGGCTGTGGCGGAATGCGGCGTGGTGGCAGCGCCGGATGAGGAACGGGGCTGCATCGTAAAAGCCTATGTGGTGCTGAACGAGGGCTATAATGGCGATGCGAATTTGCAGGAAACACTGCAACGCCATGTCAAAAGCGAACTTGCACCCTATAAGTATCCACGCCTGATATGCTGGGTTTCCAGCCTGCCCAAGACAGAATCCGGAAAATTGCAGCGATCCGCCCTGCGCGCGCAGGCGGCAACCGAAGCCCGCGCCTGACGCGGCTTCACGCATGAAACATGCAGGAGACTTCAGTGCTTCAAGACTTTGATACCGCCTATGACAATATGAAAGCCATCAGCGATTCCGCCACGTACCCGCCACGCTGGACGGAACTGGCCTCCGGCTTTCGCGAGAAAATGCGCGATCAGGGTCGCTTGATCCCTGACATCGCCTATGCCGATGGCGCGCGCAACCATTACGATCTCTTCCTGCCGGAAGGCACGGCCAAGGGTACGCTCGTCTATGTCCATGGCGGCTATTGGAAGGGGCTGGACAAAAGCTTCTGGTCGCATCTGGCGCAGGGCGCGCTCACGCGGGGATATCGTGTGGCCATGCCGAGCTATACGCTGTGCCCCGAAGCGCGGATTTCCGGCATCACGCTGGAAATCGGTCGTTTCATCGACCGGCTGGCGCAGGAAGTGGACGGCGACATTGCGCTGACCGGCCATTCCGCAGGCGGCCATCTGGTCAGCCGCATGGCCTGCGAAAACGCCCCCATTGCCGCCGCGACGGCGGAACGGATCAGCCGTGTTCTTTCCATCAGCGGACTGCATGATCTGCGCCCGCTGCTCAAAACCGCGATGAACGACATTTTCCACATGGATGCGGAAGAAGCCGTCGCGGAAAGCGCCGCGCTACAGCGCCCACGCGCTGATATTGCCGTGCATTGCTGTGTCGGCGGCGGCGAGTTGATGGAATTCCGGCGGCAAAACGCGCTGCTGGCGAACATCTGGTACGGATTGGGGATCGAGACCAGCGCCTGGGAAATCAACGGCACGCATCATTGCAATGTGATCGACACGCTCTGCGACCCCGAAAGCCGCGCCGTTAAATTTCTCTGTCCGTAAGGCCGAGAAAGCGAAACGCTTTTCGCTTATGGCGGAAAGCGTTTTCAGAAATGTTCTATGGGAAGGCCGCGCCGCTCATGTCCTGACAGGGCAAACCCCACCGGCTCGGCTTTCGCTCCGCCGCTCATGCGGTTGATCATCACGGCCACTTCGGTTCTGTTATGGACACCGAAACGCTTGATCAGATCATCGACATAATCCTTCACCGTATGAGGCGACAGTTCCAGATGCCGCGCAATCTGCTTGTTGGTGTTGCCCGCAGCCAGCAACCGGGCGACTGTCGAAAGACGCGGCGGCAGGCTGGTCAGATTGGCGCCGGGCGTCTTCGCCGGGCGCCCTTCCTGAATATTGCGCAAGGCCAGCGCCGACGAGCGGCACAGCAGTGACACCTGCTCTTCGAGCTGCGATGCGTGCATCTCGAAACCGGCGGCATAAATCAGCGCCTGAATATTGCCACCGACATAAATCGGGCAGCACAAGTTATCGTTGTAGTTCCATCGGTAGAGCAGCGTTCGCATCAACGGTACATTGCCCGCTGCATTCTGAGGCAAACGCGAGCCCGCAACCGCGCTGGCATTCTGCACCACTGCCGCAATCATCGGATCTGAATCCGCCAACCCGTTCTGATATTCGAGAAGAAAGCCGGTGGGCGTGTTGATGCTGTGAAAAAGGCGTGGCCGATTATTCTCCAGCAAATAAATTCCAAGCGAACGCACGCGCAGGACATGCGCGGCAAAATAATCGCAAGCTATTGTAAAATCGTCATAATTACGGCTTTCCGCAACAGAAAGCGCTGCAGAGACCCGCTCGTCTATCGATAGTATTTCCCTGGGCATTCTCTCTCCCGAATTCCCAAGCCCCCCATTCGGGGGGAATGTTTGTTTCCGCTCTTGTTCGTATCATTCCCGCTTACAACGACTAAATCAAGGGGAACCGTTTTGGATACCAGCGTGCACCGGGCTCACACCGCCGACAACTATTCCGCAGTCATTCAGGGCTTCAACGACCGCCTGCAAACCATTCTACCTTTGATTGAAGAAAAGGCCGAAGAAGCGGAACAACTCGGGCGGATGCATGATGACGTCGTGGACGCGATGCGCAAGGGCGGCTTCTACACGATGCTGTTTCCCAAGGAAGTCGGCGGCGCGGAACTGCGCCCGATCGACGCCATGAAAATTATGTCGGCGCTTTCCTATGCCCATGCCTCATCCGGCTGGTGCACCATGGTCAACAATATGGAAGGCACGACAATGGCGATCTACCTCGACGACGAGGGGATTGCCAATGTGTTCAAGGATGGCGTCGATGTCACCATTGCAGGCAACGGCGTGCCGCGCGGCTTTGCCCGCAAGGTCGATGGCGGCTACATGATCCGCGGCAACTGGGCCTATGGAAGCTCCATCTTTCACGCGGAATGGATCCATTCCGGCTGCTTCCTGCTCGATCCCAAGGACCCGAGTGGCAAGGCGTTGCTGAAAGACGAAACCGGCGCACCGCAGATCATCGTCGCGCATCACCCGCGCTCGACGATCCAGCTGCTCGGCAACTGGGATGTGCTGGGCCTGCGCGCTACCGGCAGCTTCGACTATACGCTGGCAACCGATGAAGACCTCTTCGTGCCGGATTCCATGGTCTATAGTTTCACGCAGTCCGCACCGAAACGCGGTCAGTCGCAGGGGCATCTCGGACTGGCGGGCTACAGTGCCCTCACCCATACGAGCTGGGCCGTCGGCGTTGGTCGCCGGATACTCGACGAACTCGCCAAGGTGATCCGCCAGCGGCAGGACCCGTTCGGCAAGAGCGCGGATAGCGCAAGCCTGCGGTTCCAGTTTGCCAATGCCGAAGCCCGCTATCGGGCGGCGCGGGCGCTTGCCATGGAAACATGGGAAGATGTCTCGCATACCACCGCATCCGGCGGTGTTCCAACCCTCGACCAGATGACGATGGTGAAGCTTTCGCTGCGTTATATGCACGACATCGTTTCCGATGTGGCGACATTTGCGCATCGGGCGGCGCGCGGCGCATCGCTGCACAACACGGCCATGCAGCGCTTTTATCGCGACATTCATTCCGGCACCCAGCATATTCTGCTTGCCGACCAGATCGTCGAGGAATGCGGCAAGGGTCTGCTCGGCCTGCCCGGCCCCGATGCACGGTGGACCGTTTTCGGCATCAGCGAAAACTGAGACCGGCCATGACGAGAAATATTGTCAGCTTCGTCGGGTGTGATCGCCCGACGAAAGTTCACCGGCTAACCCAGGCGATTGCCGCAAGGCTGGAAGCGGAAGACGATGTGTCGGTCACGCATCTGGACCTGTCCCATGCCGGGCCGAACCTGTTTACCGTCAATCGCAAGGCGCTCGACCGGCAATCCGAAAGCCTCATATCGGAGATCGAGCATTGCGATGCCTTGATCGTCGGCTGTCCGGTCTATCAGGGAAGCTATCCCGGCCTTTTCAAGCATGTGTTCGATCTCGTGCATCCACTAGCGCTGCGCGGTCGCCCGACCGTGCTGTGTGCTGTGGGCGGCGGGTATCGTCACGCGCTGGTCGTCGAGCATCATCTGCGTCCGCTCTTCGGCTTTTTCGAAGCGGGAACCGTCGCAACCGGCATTTATGCCTGTTCGGCGGAACTGGAGCCGGACGGGCTTTTGCCTCCGGCCCTCGAAGCTCGGATCGACAGCGCCGTCGACCAGATGAGAAAGCAATTGGTCCAGTCACACCAAGCCAGCGGCATAAGGTGGAAAGATGTTGAATTACTCGAGCAGTTTTGAAAAACGCACAGTCGAAATCCGGGGCAAAACCGTCACCTATCTCATAAAGGGTGAAGGCAAGGATGTCGTCTTTCTGCATGGAACCGGAACATTTCCGGGCTTCGACAGTCTGGCCGACATTGCTTCGCGAAACCGGCTCATCATTCCGTTTCATCCGAATTTCGGTCAAAGCGACGATGATGCCGATATCGTGCAGATGGGCGACTATGTGCTCCATTACATGGATTTCTTCGATACGCTGGGGCTGGACCAGTTCAGCCTCGGCGGCTTTTCGCTGGGCGGCTGGATCGCCGCTGAATATGCGATCAGACAGCCGGACAGGCTTGCCGCGCTATTTCTTGCAGCACCTGCCGGTCTTGACCTTCCGGCAATCCCGCTCCCCGATCTGTTTCAGGTCGCGCCAGCCGATATTCCCGCCCATCTGGCGCACGATCCAGCGGTCGCACTCCGCTATTTCCCATCTGCGCCCGACAGCCGGTTCGATGCGGCGCTCGGACGCGAAATGGGTGCATTGGCGCGGGTCCACGCAACCGATGGACGCGGCAATCAGAAGCTTGGCCATTGGCTGCACCGGCTGAACATGCCGACCCTGATCCTCTGGGGCGAGGAAGACCGGGTTATACCCGCGCAATATGCCGAAGAATGGCAGCGCGGGATCAATGGCGCACGTCTGGAGAAGCTCGGCGCAACCGGCCATCTGCTGTTTGAAGAGACGCCAGCGGCAGCGACACTTGTGCGCGATTTCCTGTCGACGGTCTGAGGTCCGTTTTCAAGCATTGGGCACCGCACGCTCCCGCCAGGGAGCATCATGAAGTTGCAGGTAAAAAATAAGGGGAACCAGACCATGCAATGGGAAAGCCTATCGGACTTCGATCAATCCAGAATTAAGCGCTGGCAATGGGGCATGCTGGCGCTGGCGCTGTTATGCGAGATGTTTCTCGCCGCCGACTGGTACGCCTTTGCGGCGGTGATACCGTTCATTTCGGAAACACTTCAGCTCGATTCCGCGCAGGCCGGTCTGGCGCAGGGGATCTTTGCGCTGACCTATGGTCTCGGCATGATTGTCTGGTCGCAATTGAGCCGTCGCATGAATGCGCGGTCGCTGCTGCTGATCGGTCTGTTCTGCACCGCCATCGGCATGGTGGCGCAAGTCTATGTCCAGACCTACGCCCAGCTGATTGCGCTGCGCCTGTTCATCGGCTTCTTCGATGCCGCTATCTTCCTCGGCAATATGAAACTCATCATCGGCTGGTTCCCGCAGAAGCGACGCGGCAGCATGATCGGCTTGATCCTCGCGGCCTATAGTCTTGCAATCACGCTGGACTTCGCGATTGGCATTCCGCTTTCCATCACCTATGGCTGGCGCACTTTCTTCGCCATACTTGCCATCGGAACACTGGTGACGGCGGCTGGCGTACTGCTCTTCACCCGCAACAATCCGGCCCATATCGGCTTCAAGGATTTTCGCTGGGAGCCCGAAAAGCAGCAGACCTCCACGGCGTCACTATCCAGCATCTTCCGCTCGAAATGGATTATCGTCGGCAGCCTCGGCATTTCGGCCTGCACAATGGCCATTGCCGGAACCGCCACCTGGGTTATTCCCGGATATATCGCCGTGCATCAGATGCCGGTGGAAGATGCAGCCCTGATCGGCACATTGATGGGGTTGTCGCAGGTCGTGTTTCTCGTCATCGGCGGTTACGCCGCCGACCGCCTGAACAAAACGGGGATGATCAAATTCGGAACCGTGCTTGCCGTTCTCGTCGCGGCAATGTTCACCCTCGGCATGGCGGTACCGCTTGGCTTCGGCTGGCTCATCCTGATGGCGCTTTTGAGCGGCGTGGCGCTTTTCGGCGGCGGTGCGATCTTCGCCTTTCTCAGCGAGAAATATCCGGAAGAACTGGCGACGGCAGCCGTTGGCTATGCCGAGATTTTCGCCATCCTTGCGACCTTCATTTCACCCTGGGTCATGGGCGTGGTCATCAAGGTTTCGGGCGGGTCTTTTGTCAGCGCCTTCCTGACCTTCGCCATCATGGAAGCGATCATTCTGGCCATCATTCTGGTGGTCACGCGCGAGAGCTTCAGCCTGAACGACGACAAGGTCGCCATTGCCGCCAGCGGTAACGGCATTTCGGGCGAGGCCTCCCGTTCCTGATCCAGGAACTTTGCGGATGCGGCGGATGCGAATGACAGGTCGCATCCGCCTTTTTCTCTGGCTTCTTTCCGCAACCGATATTAACACCGATGAGAGCGCCTTGTTGCGTCTGATGCCGAACCGCATCGGGCGCATGACTGTTGCAACCATGATCTAAAGCGAGGGAATTCATGGAGGAACGCTTCTCAGGTACGGTTCTGGCTTCCGAGCATCTGGAAGAGAATCCCGCGCGTTCTTTGGGCGAGATCGGCCTGAACAGTTTTGCGCCCTACCTGATGAACCGCCTGATGGCGCGCTATAACGCGAACCTCGCGGATGGGCTGAAGGGCCGCCAGATCACAACGGTCAAGCTGCGCACGCTCGCCGTTTTGAGTGTGACCCCTTCGGCCACCATCAACGAGCTGGCGGTCTTTACCGTGACCGAACAATCGACGATGAGCCGCACGCTCGATTCGCTTGAAGAACAGGGTTACATTCGCCGTCAGGCGCGCGCCGAAGACATGCGCATCCGCGATATTTCGATGACCGAAGAAGGGCGCAACATCTTCAACGAAGCATGGCCGACCATGTATGACCTGCTGTTGCAGTTGTTTGAGGGCATTGATGAGGACGAGCACCGCGCCTTTGTCGGCACCTTGCAGAAAATGCTGCGCAATATCCGTAAAAACGAACTTTGAAATTATGCTGAATAATAGGCCGATCCGCTTTTGAAAGCGGATCGGCTTTTTTGTTGCTTAGAGCATTTCCAGCAAAAATGCGTAGCGGTTTTGCGTAGAATAATGCGTAGAAACAAATAGATAGAGCGGTTCCACGATTCCGTTTTAACCGGAACCGCGCTAGTCCGTCGAGCGTGACGGGATCAGCGCGGTCGCCACGGCTGCCAGTGCAGCGACGATGGCAAAGATGTAGAAGTTCCACTGCGGGCCGACATTGAGGCTTGCGATCAAACCGCCCAGAAGCGGGCCCGACAGCGCGCCAATGCGGGAGAAGCTCAGCGCCCATCCGGTTCCGGCAGAACGGATTGAGGAATCGAGCCGCTGCGCCAGAAAGCCTGTCAGCACCAGCGACGCCGACACAGTGCCGAAACCGGCAATTGCGACGAACACATAATTCATCAGCAGCGAGCCCTTGAAGGCGAGCGCCACAATGCCGAGAGCGCCCAGCGCGTAGGAACAGGCAACCGTGCGGCGCACGCCGAAGCGATCCGCCCATGTGCCCAAGACAATACCGCCAATTGCCGAGCTGAGGCTGAAAACGGCAAGGAACAGCAGGCTGTTGCCGAGATCATAGCCGTTCTTGCGCATGATCTGCGGCAGCCATTGCGCAAGGCCATAGACCAGCAGCAGTCCCATGAAGAGCGCGATCCAGAAGCAGGCGGTTTCGAATGCCTTTTTAGGCGAGAAGATTTCATTGAAAACGGTGCGCCAGCCGACCTTGCCATGCTTGCGGACAATCGCCGCCGGAACACCGACGCCCATGCGCTGCGCTGTCTTGCGCGCCGCATCGTGCTTGCCGCGCTGGACCAGCGATTCCACGCTTTCCGGCAGGAATGCGAGGAAGATAGGCACAAACAGCAGCGGCACCGCACCGATCAGAACGATGGTGCGCCAGCCATGGGCTTCGAGAAAACCGCGACCGCAGAGCGCGGCAGCGAGCAACCCCATGGAATAGCCCGAATACATGAGCCCGTAATTGAAGCTCTTCTTCTTCACCGGGGAATATTCAACCGTCAGCGCTGCCGCGACCGGAATAATCCCGCCAAGACCGATGCCCGAAATGAATCGGCTCAATCCGAAGATGAAGGGTGTCGGCGCCATGGCGCTGACAATCATGCAAAGCGAAAATATGGTGATACAGGCGATGAACAGCGGCTTGCGTCCATGAAGTTCGCTCAGCGTGCCTGCCAGAATGCCGCCGATCAGCATGCCGATCACCGTATAGCTGCCGATGGCGCCAAGCTCTATCGGCGTCAGCTGCCAGACCGGATCGACGGACAAGGCAGGCAGAATGGCCCCGATGACGCCGACGTCATAGCCTTCCGCGAAAATCGCGAGCCAGCACAGGCCCACGACCAGCAGGCTTTTGCCCACCGATATCTCCCTGCCGGCAACAGCCGGCGCATCTATGCTCTGCGCTTGAGACATAGTCTTCCCCTTTTCTTTGAAAGCGCGGCGCGCGTCCTCGTGCACGCCGACGTTTCATGTCGAACATGGCTGTTCCGGCATCTTTGCGATGCCCTGCGCTCTTTGATCAGAGCGTCGCGATTGTTTTCAGCGCGCCATCGAGCGCAATGCCCTGTTCATCCAGCAGGGCCGCCTGCCGCAAACGCCGCAGCCAGGCTGCGCCGTCGTCCCGCTCACTGAGAGCGGGTAAGGCGGACATGACGCGGTCGAATTTCGACAGGCCACGCGAATGCGTATCGGAATAACCCTTGACCAGACGACGGCAACCAAGAACCTCGACCGCGAGATCATAGTTCTTGGGCAAGGCGGCCAGCGCCTGTGCCAGCCAGGCCTCGCAATGTTCCATCTCGCGCTGATGGCGCAGGCTGCCGCGCCTGAAACGACGCAGGCCCGAGACGACATAAAGCCCGGTGAACCAGAACAGCGTTCCCGTATTCACCCTGCGACCCTTGCTGACACGCTTGTCGAGCCATGCGAAGAGCTTCGGGCGATTTTCGATCCAGGCGCCGATGCCTCTCGGCAATGTGCCGCACACTTCTTCCATGCGCGGATGCATATATTCGGTCGTATAGGCGATCTGATCCTTCTTGAGGCCGATTTCCTTGCGCACCCGCTCGAACCGCGAGCCGCGCACCTTGATATCGGCCACCCGGACCACATCGTCATAGGCCATCGCGACAGCGACATATTTTGCCGCCTGTACGGTGAAGGCAAAGCCATGCGCCGTACCGCCATTGGCAAGATCGGCCTTGAGCATGCCGGCGCAACGGTTCAGATATTCATCCGCATAGGCCGGGTCCTGAAACTCGGTCAGTTTCTTGATGCCCGCGAAAAGCATCGGATGGCACTCACCCGGAAACTCATTGCGAATGCGCTTGATAAGCCCGTCAAGCGCTGGATGCTCAGCCCGCTCTGGCAGAGGATCCAGCCGCTTTGCGGGCGTTGCCGCCAGCTTGTCATTCGCACCGCCAAGTGCGCGCTGATAGGCAGCATCAAAAGCTCTCAGACTTGCCTCGATGCCTTTGCCGCCAGACTTGATGGTTGCTTCAAAAGCGGCCTTGTCGAAAGGCAAAGCGCCCGAAGCCGCAAGCGCGCCGAACAGAGCCGAGGAAACCACGCTGCCGCTTTTGGTTGCCAGTGCTTCCATGTCGAAAGCGATGGTCTTGCGCGCAGCGAAGGCTGTCGCATCCTCAACGACCACCGGATTGCCGATGCCGTCACCCGGCTTTTCCTTTTCGCCCACCGCAAAGGAGCGATGGGTGGAGGTGATGAGCAAAGTCTTGTCCGGCGTCACAAGGCCGCGCAGCACCGAGCGCCCCGCTTCCATCAGTTCAGCCGCAATGACGATATCAACGTCACCGGGCGTGGGCATCAGCGACAGGATCGGATGCGCACCATCACGGGCCCGCAACAGCTCAAGATAATAAATCGTTGCGCCAGTTCTCTGCGCCACGCCGGGCACGGAGGTGGTCTGCGCGACCCAACCATTGGTTTCCGCCAGTGCCACAACCCAGTCGGCCAGAACGCCGCCGCCCTGCCCGCCCATGGCGAGAATGGCAATCGATAGCGGCTTGTCCTGCGAAAGAAGAGCGGACGGCGATGCATTCAGTGTGGACATGGCCCGTTCCTCAATCTGCAAAGACAATGCGCGATGCGCGGCGGCGCTTTTGCAGCCAGCCAATGACGCCCGAGCGCAGGCGATGCACGAACTTGTCCCAACCCGTGGGATTGTGGATGACATCGGCGCGATAGAAAGACGGGCACAGAACCGCCGCTTCAGAGACCTCACCGCAATTGCCGCAACCAACGCAGGAATTATCGATAGCCGCGACCGGATCATCCTTCAGCGGATCGTCGGTGTGCTTCACCGAAAGCGAAGGACAGCCCGAGAGGCGAATACAGGCGTGATCGCCGGTGCACACATCCTCATCGACACCGAAACGCTGCTTGACCATTCGCTTGCCGTCCTTGACAGCCTTGGCGAATTGCGGCTTCACGCGGCGCTGTTTGTTGAGCATGCATTCCGACGACGCCACGATGATCTTCGGGCCTTTTTCTTCCGTCGTCAGCGCTTCCTTCAGCGTGTCGCGCATCTTTGCAACATCATAGGTGTGGTCGATCTGGCGAACCCAGCCCGCACCGATCCCCTTGACCGCATCGACGATGGAATTGTTGGTCTTGCGACGCGGATTGATCGCTCTGGAGGACATTACGTCCTGACCGCCCGTCGCCGACGAATAGTAATTGTCGACCACGAGGATGACGCCATCCTGCTTGTTGAAGACGGCATTGCCGACCGAAGTGGCAAGACCATTGTGCCAGAAACCACCATCGCCCATCACCGAAATGGAGCGCTTGCCCGCAGGCACGTTGAAAGCGGAAGCCGAGGCCGGACCAAGGCCGTAACCCATGGTCGTGCCACCGAGATTGAACGGCGGCAGAATGGAGAACAGGTGGCAGCCGATATCGGCTGACACGTGATGCTCGCCCAGCTCCTTCTCCACCAGCTTCATGGCGGCAAAGATCGGGCGTTCCGGGCAACCGGTGCAGAAACCGGCGGGGCGCGGCGGCACCACTTCGGCCAGCG
>Ga0153948_1000193_pt1 | contig 32525 bp, 28 predicted proteins | sample TSNJ032MetaG_FD_104696 | JGI IMG/M metagenome (GOLD analysis project Ga0153948, IMG submission 104696) | Attine ant fungus gardens microbial communities from New Jersey, USA - TSNJ032 MetaG | ecosystem: Host-associated > Fungi > Mycelium > Unclassified | place: USA: New Jersey, Wharton State... | reverse complement strand
TGTTGGCTCTGAAGGCTATCAAAAGGTTTACTCTGACTTAAAATCGGGCAATGTCGGAGGTGTAATCTTTTTTGAAAAAAATATCAAAGATAAAAAAACTCTTTCTCAGATGACTTCCCAAATAGCCTTGCTAAAAAATAAGCCCTTAATAAGTATTGACCAGGAAGGCGGTTTTGTTCAGCGTTTAAATGAAAAAAACGGCTCAAAAAGATATCCTTCGGCGTATAAACTGGCCCTTGGCAACACTAAAGATGCATATAATACTTATAACGCTATGAGTAAAGAACTCAAGGGAATGCACTTTAACTACAATTTTGGACCCTGTGTGGATTTACTTGTTAATCCGGATTCTATAATCGCCAAAAAAGAGCGCGGATATTCTTCTGACGTCAAGACAGTTGCAGAGTTTGCCAAAACATTTATTGATGCGCACTACAAAAACGGTATTATTACTTCCCTAAAACATTTTCCGGGTCATGGCAGCCCCAAGGGCGATACCCATCTTGGTTTTGTCGATGCTTCAAAAACATGGAACGAAAATGAACTAATGCCCTATGTGTCGCTTATGAACTCCAATCCCCTTCAAACCGTGATGATTTCACATATTTTTATAGACAGGCTCGATTCTGAAAAACCCGCCGTTTTGTCCGGCCCTATTGTTACCGGACTCTTGCGCGAAAAAATGGGATATAACGGTGTAGTGATAACTGATGATCTTGATATGGGGGCAATAAAAAATAACTACACACTGGAAGAAATTGTTGTAGGCTCAATAAATGCAGGAGTGGACATTTTACTGTTTTCAAACTTCAAAAGTGAAGATGCCGATCCGGAACTTGTAAAAAAGATTCATAAAATTGTATTAAAAGCTATAAAAGACAAAAGAATATCCCGTTCAAGAATCGACGAATCCTACAGAAGAATTCAAGAGCTAAAAACCCAATTATAAGCTTAGTTAGTAGTTATTTTTTTATTAATATACAAATTTTGAAATAACTAATATAAATTGCGTATTGTAAGTCTATATATGGTTTGTTATACTACCAAAATAGATAGTATAATCGGCAAAGAAAACGGGTGTCTTTAGAATGAATATAAAGAAAATATTATTATGTGTTTTGGCGCTTTTTTGTGTGCAGTTAAATGCATCTGCTATAAAAGAAAAATTAGCGGATGAACCCATTAAGCTTAATGTAGAAGAAATGCAGATGCAGGAGGACGAGGAGGCTGTTTCCAAGCTCCGTGCGTATCTTTCAAATTCGAACTATGCTACAGGAAATTGGGGTGGTTTGCGCTCAAGGCTCGAAGAAATGGGAATAGACGTTCAGGCTTCGTATATTACAAGCTCGTATATTATGAGAAACGGCAGGCTAAAGAGTACAAAGGGCACATATCAGGGTCTCTTTACTGTATCATTGGAATTGGACACCGAAAAACTCGGTTGGTATGACGGTGGTAAATTCTATATATCTTACGAAGCTGCAAATAAAGGTATGAGCTCTCCCGAATTTTTAGGAAGCTACGCTTACATCAATGGTTATGACCCTGACCAAAGAATAAGCCAAATAGGCCAATTATATTACGAACACAGTTTTAAAGACGATTTATTCAACATCAAAATAGGTAGACAAGATGCCAATATGGACTTTCATGCTCTGGACAGCGGTGGCGAATTTGTGGGTCTTTCTTATTACCTTATTCCTAACGCAAGCATAGCTACGCTTCCTATGGAACAGGTGGGTGTTCGCGCAAGATTAAAAGTGAATGATAATTTGTATATCAAAAACGGTTTTTATGAAGCCCCGACACGCATAGCAAGAAACCCCAAAGGATTTTTCAACGGCGAGAATGGTTATCTGGATATTCTTGAAGCCGAATATTTTACTGAAATTAAAGGCTATGAAGGTAAATATATGCTCGGTGGCTGGTATCAAACAGGTGATTTTGAAAAACTTGACGGTTCAAGAATGGTTGACGGTAATTACGGTGCTTATTTTGGTTTTGACCAAAAAATTCTCCATGCCCTTAAAGACAACTACGGCGGCTTAAATGTATTTGGCCAATTTGGTTATACTCCTAAAAATACAAACGAAGTACCCTACTACGGAGGTCTTGGTCTGGTATGGAGCGGCATAGGTGAAAGGCGCAAAGACGACAAAATCGGCGCAGGCTTCTCTTGGTACCAGTGCAGCAATTTAATGGAAGACAAAACAGCGGAAAAACTTGTTGAAGTTTTCTACAAACTTAAAGTTACAAATTTCTTATATCTTCAGCCGAGCGTTCACTACATAGTACGCCCCGGCGGTGAGTCTAAAAATTCCTTTGCGCTTGGCTTAAGAAGCGTAGTCACCTTCTAAATTAAAATACTAGCAATTTTTCCTATTGACGGATTTTATATTTAGCGTTAAGGTAGATTTATGGCAAATATTCTAAAATTAAACTTAAATAATTTTTGGTGGCACCTGTAAAAGTACAGGTCCTTAAGTTTGCCATAGTCAAATAAGTATAATCGGAGCCTGTACACAATGTAGTTACAGGTTTTTTCGATTTTATCTCCTTTCGATTAATAGTTGCAGAAAGAACCTTGTAACTCAAGGCTTTTAGTGCACTGTTAGTTAAAAGGAATCAAAAAATGCAAGTAGAATTAATAAATACATTGGCGCAGCCGCTCAAAACAGTTTCAAAGTTTGTCGCCAGACAAGAAACAGCAACAGGCTTGGGCACTTCAAGATTTTTAATGGATACTGCAACAAACTGGGTTCCAAAAGCAACTTTTGCAAGAAGCAAGGCAGACTTGGCCGAAAATACCTTTCTTGAGTTTTCCGAGAGTGCTCTTGTGTATTTTGCCCCTGCGCTTGTCGGTGAAAAAATTGCAAGAAAAGTATTTTCAAGCGGGCTCGACAAACAGGCAAAAAATGCCATCTCTGCTCCCGCTGTTCAGATAATGAAAAAAGCTCCTGAGTTAGGCAAAAAGGTACTCCCGGTCAAAGCTGCGATTGCCCTTACAGCATTACTTATTCCTCTTACGGAATTTTGTCTGAACTATTTTAAAAACATGTTTACCCTAAAGCTTTTCAAAAAGGGTGATTTTAATAATATAGCCAATCTTGAAAATAATGAAGAAGAAAAAGCTAATCAGGAGAAAGTGAAAAAGAGTGCAAAGAAAAATATTACACGTGCAGCTTTGGTTTTCGCAGGAAGTCTTGCACTGGGCGGCCTTTTGGCGGCAAAGGGTAAAGATTCGAAAGCTTTGCAAAACTTAAGTGAGGCAATTCTTGCCCCCGGTACGAAATTTTTCAAGAACTCTCCAAAGGCAAGAGACTTTTTAGACAAATATTTCAGTATGGATTTTAATCAACAAGCAGGCAAGCTTACTTTAAGCAAGGGACAGCTTACGGCTTGTGTACTCATAGGCGGTGTTGGTTATTTTGGTGCTGCAAAAGACAGGGGCAAACAAAATCTTCTGGAAACCGCATTTAGATATCCGCTAGTCGGGCTTTATGTAATAACCGGCAGCGAACTTTTTGAAAAAGGATTTAAAAAACTTCTTCAAAAAGCAGGTAAATGCACAGATTTAATAGGTAAAAATCTTGAGACACCGAAATTTGAACAGCTGGGTGAGCTTGCAAAAAACTTATCGAAAAACAGCGGCAAACCGGTTGAGCAGGAATTTAAGCGTCTGGCAAAACAGAAAGCTGTAATATCCGGAGTACCGTTTTTGTTTAGCATAGGATTTATGGGCTTTTTTGTGGCAGGGATTTCCAATCTTTTTACCAGATTCCGTCATAAAAAAGAGCAGGAAAAGTACATGGCACAATCTTCTTCCTTCAGCAATACTTTGCTCTTTAAAGATAAAGGTGATGTCCCCGAAGTATACAGTAACTTTTTTAAATAGACGTATCACCTAACCTTAGGAACCAAGTTTGTCAGTTAGTTTTTTTACTACTGCGGGTGCATCCAATCTTTCGGTGAAGGCTTCTATATATACAAGCTCGTCAATTTTTCGTGCATCTTTTAAAGCCGCTTCAAATTCCCTCTCTGTTCGAACTTTATAGGTTTTTTTATTGCCCCAAAAACCCTTTACAACCTGAGTATAATCCCAGACAGCAATGTCGTTAAATTTGTCCATAGGGTTTTTTGAAAGCAGGCGCTCTATTGTATATCCGCTATTGTTTAAAACGACTATAATTGGTTTGAGACCATACCTTAACATTGTACTGATTTCCTGAAAAGTCATCTGATGAGACCCTTCACCGGTAATAAGTATCGGACGCTTATCTTTCGCAGCAAAGCAGGCGCCCAAACATGCCGGTGTTGCCCAGCCGATTGACCCCCAAAAAGCTTGTATGCAAAAAGATGCGTCTTTAGGCAGTCTTATTGGTACGGACCCTATAGATGTCAGCCCTGTTTCTGCCAGATAGATATCTCCTTCCTGCAGATAATTCTGCATAAATATATATATAAATTTCTGACCAAGTTCTTTGTCACTCCCTTGTGCATATTTATACTCAAACGGTATTTGCCTGCTATCTTGTTTCTTTGGTATAACTTCTTCTGTCAGCTCTTTTATGACATCTTTCATTAAAACGTCTTTGTATACCTTGTTTTCCACTATAACGGTATCATATTGGATGCTGATAACTTTGGACAAGTCCAACTTCGAACTGTATCCTCCGGTGTTAAAGTCGCTCATTAGTATACCAAAACCTAATACACAATCTGACTTTTCAACTATTTTTGCAGTTTCGTCAGATATCAGATTTCCCGCATAAGTGCCTATAAAATTTGCAGATGTTTCATCTATCGAGCCTTTCCCCATCATCATTGTAGTTGAAGCAAAACCCGATTTCTCTACGAGATTTTGCATCTCTTCTTTTAGTCCCAATCTCAACACAGGAAATTCGCTTATAATTACTGGATTTTTTGCTTTATCCAGTATGTCTGATATGTGGACAGCTGAGTCTTTTAAATTTTTTATGTTGCTTTTTTTCTCCTTGAATTTTTCCTGTGTCAGCTTTATTTTCTTTTTACATATATCGTCATATATACCTATGTATACAGGCTTTTTTTGATGATATGCAATAGAGAGTGCAGTTTCAATCTCTTCTTGAGCGTTTTCTTCTGAAAGCACTACACTGAAAGCCGTAACATTGCTGTAAATTTTTTCAAAGATCTTGTAGTTACTATTTAGACAGTGGTGAAAAATTTTACCTTGGTTTACAAGTTCTTTTTTGGGCAGCCCTGCTATACATACAACTGGTAAATTTTCTGCATAAGAGCCTGCCGCTGCGTTTATGGCGCTTAATTCTCCTACTCCGTAGGTTGTCACAACGGCTCCCATACCTTTTATTCTTGCATACCCATCTGCAGCGTAGCCTGCATTCAGCTCATTGCAGCATCCTATCCATTTCGTATCCCGGCATTCTTCTATTGCTTCGAGAATTTTAAAGTTGTAATCTCCGGGCACTCCGAATATTTCGCTTATTCCAAGCTCTGCAAGTCTTTTAATAAAATAATCGATAATTGTCGCCATATTTTACCCCTAGATTTCACTACTGCTTATCAAAGGGTAATGGCATTCGGGTAAAAAGTCATTGTCAAAAAGTCTATAGACCCAAGACTATTTGAGCCACTTTATTCTTATATTGCAAAGGGTTTCTTCCGTATCTCTATTTTTCAGCGTATGCAAGCTCAAATGTTTTTCTTTATCATATTCTATCGCAGAATTTACACATTCCCCAAACTTGAGTTCTTTTTTAAACAAAAGTTCTATCTCATCAATTTTATTTTTTGATCTAAAATCAGAATCCAAAGTATCTAATGCCCATCCAAGATAGCAGGCATTATTTACGTGCTGGTTAATGTCAATATCATCATATCTGACCTCAAATGTTTTTTGAGCAAATACGTCTTTTACGTCCTGTACTTTGGGAAACGTTGTTTCCAGAGCACGCAAATCGCTTTTAGGAAAAGACTCGAGAACTTCCATCGGGTTTACAATCTTTTTCGTTTCCATATCGCAGATACCCCAAGAGCTGCTCGCTGATATAAGTCTTTCTCCTTCTGGGGAGCATACTTCAAAGTCTCTCATACAATAAAACTTCTTAACGCCCCATGGCCAGGTTTTTAGTATAATTTTATCCATTTTGCAAGCCCAACGGTGCACTTTGATATGATACTTGAGCAAAAACCAACCAAGATTTTTCGGCATTATATGAGAAAAGCCGAAACCAAGCATTTCTGCATGTTCTGAGGCAATATCCTGCATAAAGTTTAAGAGCACAGTCTCTTTTAACCTATCCCTAAAATCTTTTTCGTAAAACTTAATTCCGTACTCTTTGGTGTGCATTGGTTTATATTATCATAAAAGTTTTACTTGCGCTTAAAGCAGTCTATAGTATGGTCATTTACTAATCCGCAAGCCTGCATGTATGAATAAATTATGGTCGAACCCACAAAGGACATACCCCGTTTTTTCAAATCTTTTGCAATTTTATCGCTAATGTCGGTTTTTGCCGGGACTTGGTTAATGTCTGAAAAATTGTTTATTAATGGTTTTCCTTCAACATATTGCCATATGTAGTTGTCAAAGCTGCCAAACTCTTTTTGTATCTCAATAAACGTCAATGCATTCTTCCTCACGGAAAATACTTTTTGCCTGTTTCTTATTATTTTTGGATCCAGAAGCAATTTTTCAAGCTCGCTGTCCGACATTTGCGAGCATTTTTTAACGTCAAAATTGCAAAAGGCTTCCCTGTAGCCTTCTCTTTTCTTTAATATTGTTTCCCAACTAAGACCTGCTTGTGCGCCTTCTAAAACAAGCATTTCAAAATGTTTTCTGTCATCATGCACAGAAATACCCCATTCTTCATCATGGTATTTTATGTATTCCTGATTGTTTCTTGGTACCCAAGCACAACGCTTTACTTCAGACATTCTGTGATTATAGATTAAAAAATATCTGAAGTAAAGACGAAATGAATTAAATACTATTTTCTAGTATGAGTTTTTATTTCTTCCAAATTTATTATTGCCGCTCCTTTTTTTGTATTTATCGGCATTAAGTTTATTGCGCTCAGCCTTTTGTTTTTTCTGTTTGTTTTTAGCCAAGATATCACCTAACCCCTGTAACAAGCAGAACAGTATACGGGCCTGTCGCCTTTTGGTTCAAAGGGAAGCGTTGTTTCACAGCCGCATCCGCTGCAAATCGCCTTATATTGTGGCCTTGCACCACCGTAGCCGCTTCTGCCGCCACCTTGACGTCCGCCGCCTCTTGAGCTGTTAGCTTTTCTTGCAGCTCTGCAAGATGGACATCTTTTAGGCTCAGAGTAGCCTTTTTGTGCAAAAAATTCTTGGTCTTCGGCTGAAAAAAGAAACGCCTCTCCGCAGTCCAAACAAGATACTTCACGATCTTCAAATTGATAATTCATAATAAAACTCTTTCAAATTAATTTAAGTGTACTCTTTAAGAGTCACACAAAAACTCTTAAATGTCTAATAATATTTTAACTTTCTTTAACCAATCAAAATGCTTACAGGTGTTTTCTCCCACCTGATGCCGAAACTCATCATGAGCCCTCATTAATTAAAGGCATGACAATTTTTTGAATAATATATAATTTGTATACAGGAGATAGCATTTTGAGCATTAATGGCATTAGCTATAATCCATATATTTATACAGGGACAAAAGCTGCTGTAAATTCATATAATGCTTCACAAAATACTTAAGTCTCAGCTTAAAGAGACAAAAGAAAAACATGGATTAATAGGAAAAGCTTGGGACGGTATTAAAAACCTTATAGGTCTTGGTGCAGGTTCAAATAAAGCCGAAGCTGCAATAGAAAAACTTGAAAAAGGTGAAATATCAGAAGAAGAAGCATTGAAAGCAGTTGATGGCTACCAAAAAGGACAAAAACAATGTGTTGATATGGTTGCAGACATTAGAGCCGGCATTACTGCGTTTGCTGCATGTTCACTTGCAACAGGACACGGAATTGCGGTGGCACCATTTACGGGCAGAGCGGTTACAGGAAAGGTCGGCGTAACTGCTGTTAGCGAAGGTGCTGGAATAGTAGTAAAAGAAGGCATTAAAAACACTGCTCGCGGTGCTATAACAAAAAATTTGCTTACAACAAGCGTTAAATATACAGGCGGCACTATGGGTACAAGGGCATTGGCACTTGGTACTGATATGGCGGTAAATGGAGCAATTTCAGAGGCATTAGATTCTGGTGTCAGATATATAGCGGGAGATCAATACTTGAAAAGTATCACATAGAATACAATGAAATCAGACCCCGCAGTTCTTTAAACTACAATCCTCCGGCACCAAAGGTTGAGATTAGAAGTCCTCAATTAACGACTTTCAAACCGGCACAAAAAATGGGGGTTTGATACCTTGCCAAGGAAGATGTCGCGAGTTCAAATCGTATGTGGATATCTTACTTTTTCGGGAAAAAGATATTGTAGTTTTCTTCCAGCAGGTCAAGCCGTGGTGTAGTTCTTACGTCTATGACGCCATCATATGCGCGCGTTACTTCCCCTTGTGCATTAAGAGCCTTTATATCTCCATCTTTATATTGCGAGGATGCATCCTGCATAATGTAGCCGTTTGCGATCTCCTCTTTTGAAAGCTCGTTGTCTCCATTTATGTCAAGTGCTTCAAATATTACTTTCAGACTGCTTGTGTCCGTATTTTCCTGACTCGAGTAGGTTTCTTGATAGATTCTATTGTTATATGCGTAGAATTCATTAAATTCGACCGCGCCATTTTTGTTCGTGTCCGAGCTCGTTATTTCCTTTGAAGCAAAATTAAGCATTGCCTCTTTATAACCTGCTATTTTATCTTTTGTGTCCAATTTAAATACGCCTGGGTCTACTATTGTGACATTGCTATCGGTTTGAGGATTAAACGACACTTCACTTGGAAGTTTTTCGTTTTCGGGTACGCTTTTATTGTAGGCGTCAATTGCAAAAGATTTGCTCTTTGCCTGATATTCAGTATACTTATTTAAAAATTCATCCTCGGCTTCATCTGCACTCTTGCTTTTGTTTAACGAATCCTCATTTGCCGGTGAATCTATATTTGCAAGCTTCAAAGTATTGCCTGTAAAAACAAGGTTAGGATCCTTTAGTCCGTTTTCTTCAGCTATTTGCAATGCTTTTCTGTAAGCTTCTCCGTCATTGGTAATATTGTATTGCTGTTTTGCTATTTTGCAAAGATTATCGCCTTCTTTGATAACATAATCCATCCGTGTTGTGTTCCCTCTAGACATTTATGTACTTTTATATATAAAGTACTCTTTTTAAAAAAAATTGCCTAAACTTGACAAAGTTTGTTTAATGGCGATAATATTTATATCGAAATGCGGGAGTAATTCAGTGGTAGAATGCTTCCTTGCCAAGGAAGATGTCGCGAGTTCGAACCTCGTCTCCCGCTCCATTAATCGCCTAAGGGCGATTTTTTAATGCGACGAGGCAGGCCTCTTACGACTCAGCCCTTCGGGCTTCGCATGTATAGTTATCCGTAGCTCATTTCATTCGCACGGCTACCTATCCCGCTCCATTATAAACAGAGGGTTTAGCCCTCTTTTTTAATGCTCTGTATTCGTCTATGTTCACAATATGTTCACAAAATTTTTCGCCAAGAATTTTAACTGTCGTGTATCAGGGAGTTTTGCATAAAATATCACCCTTTTTGACATGAAAGCTCGGAAGAACTTATAGCCTTAAAAAAATTATTTAAACTCGATTACTAAACTCTCATATTTATAAGTGCAAAAGAAGGGTTTAGAGTGTATGGTATCTAACCTCGAAGTTCGACACAATAATTGGATTTGAAGAGTATTTTTTTTGTATTATACTGAAACAAAATAAGTAGGATTTAGCACAGGAGATAGATATGAGAGCAGCATCGCCATTACACAAATTTAGACTTACATATAAACCAAAACTTGCAGGAGTTTTAAGCAGCGGTATTGAAAATATAGCAGTTAGCGAGCTTGGAGCAACCACTGCGGTAAAAGACGCCGAAGACATTCGTTCTCTTTTTCCGAATATATACGGAAAACCGGTAATAGAGTTTAAAAAGCAAGAAGGTGCCGGGGAGCATGCCAGAAAAAATGTGGGTGTAATTCTCTCCGGAGGTCAGGCGCCGGGGGGGCATAACGTCATTGCCGGTCTTTATGACGCTCTTAAGCAAGCAAATTCTGAAAATGAACTTTATGGTTTTCTGGGAGGACCTTCAGGAATAACTGACGGTGACTATATTAAGATTACTGATGAAATTATGAACAGGTACCGCAATACAGGCGGTTTTGATATTATCGGGTCAGGCAGGACAAAGCTTGAAAGCGAAGAACAGTTCAGACAAGTATATAATACGTGCGAAAACCTGAATATTAACGCAATAGTAATTGTCGGTGGTGATGATTCAAACACAAATGCTGCAATGTTGGCCGAGTGGCTGTATGAAAAAAATACAGGCATACAGGTTATAGGCTGCCCGAAAACTATTGACGGTGACTTGAAAAATGACCAGATAGAAGCATCATTCGGTTTTGATACAGCTACAAAAACTTATGCCGAACTTGTAGGAAATATCCAAAGGGATGCCAACTCGGCTAAAAAGTACTACCATTTTATAAAGCTAATGGGCAGAAGTGCTACACATGTTGCCCTGGAGGTTGCTCTTCAAACCCAGCCCAACGTAACGTTTATAAGCGAAGAAGTTGCGCAGAAACAACAGTCGCTCGACAGCATTGTGAGCTATTTGACCGATGTTGTTGTTAAACGTGCAGAAAAAGGTAAAAACTTCGGCGTCGTACTTGTTCCCGAGGGGTTAATCGAGTTTATTCCCGAGATGAAAAATATGATTTCATCGCTAAATGACATTCTTGCTATTGTTGAAGACGATGCAGACTATATGAACGCTCAAACGGTTGAAGAAAAATACGACATCATTGAAAGAAAAATGCAAACAGTTGATGCAAGTGTTTTCCACGGTCTTCCGCATATGATTAAAGACCAATTGTTAGCCGACCGTGACCCGCATGGAAACGTTCAGGTTTCAAAAATTGAAACCGAGAAACTCCTTATAGAAATGGTGAGAGAAAGATTAAACGTACTTAAGGCAGAATGTAAGTATAAAGGAAAATTCTCCGATCAGGCTCATTTCTTTGGCTACGAAGGCAGATGTGCTATGCCGTCCAACTTTGATGCAGACTACTGCTATTCTTTGGGATACAATGCCTTTGCCCTTATTCAATCGGAACTTACAGGTTATATGTCTTGTGTGAAAAACCTTACAAAACCTGCATCAGAATGGATAGCTGGGGGTGTACCCTTAACAATGATGATGAATATGGAAAAACGCCACGGTAAGTTCAAGCCTGTTATCCAGAAAGCTCTGGTTGACCTTAACGGGCCGGCATTTAAAGTACTTGAAGAAAAACGCGAGAAGTGGGCGCTTGAAGACTGTTATGTTTTCCCCGGCGCAGTTCAATACTTTGGGCCGCCCGAAGTGTGCGATGTTACAACACTTACGCTGCAGCTTGAGCAGTGCGGCTGCGTAGGTTGCACATGTTAAAATGCGGTATTGTCGGCCTTCCAAATGTTGGCAAGTCAACTCTTTTTAATGCACTGACATTATCGAAAAACGCTCAAAGTGCAAACTATCCTTTTTGCACAATTGAGCCTAATGTCGGCGTGGTTACAGTGCCTGATGAAAGGCTGTATAAATTACAAGATTTAGTAAAAACCCAAACCGTCATACCCACTGCAATAGAGTTTGTCGACATTGCAGGCCTTGTTAAGGGAGCAAGTAAAGGTGAGGGTCTCGGGAACCAGTTTTTGCACAACATAAGAGAAGTTGATGCAATAATACAGGTTGTCAGGTGCTTTGATGACCCTAATACAATTCATGTCAACGGAGTTATTAATCCTATAGATGATATTGAAACAATAAACACCGAACTTGCCTTGGCAGATATTTCAAGTTTGGAAAACAGGCAGAAAAGAATACTAAAACAGATAAAAGCTGGTGAAAAAGAGGCTGTACTTGAAAATACGGCTATTGAAAAACTCTTGAAACTTCTTGAAGAAGGAGCTTTTATAAATGTTGACAAGAATTTCTCCGATGAAGAGAAAAAGGTTATGCATCATTTTCACCTTATGATGACAAAACCTGTTATTTATTGTGCCAATGTTTCCGAAAATGATTTGTCCACTGGCAATGAATATGTAGAGCAGGTCAAAAAATATGCCTCAACTCATAATGCGCTTGTTGTTACAATATGCGCCAACATAGAAGAGGAACTTGTCGAACTTGGCGAAGAGGAGACTAAAAACTACCTCAAAGAACTGGGGGTTGAAAGCTCGGGTATTGAAAAAATGATAAAGTCTGCATACGATTTGCTTGACTTGAAAACATATATTACCGCAGGGGAAAAGGAAGTTCGCGCCTGGACTATTAAAAAAGGTACGAAGGCCCCGCAGGCTGCAGGGGTAATTCATACTGACTTCGAAAAAGGTTTTATAAGAGCAGAGGTTGTAGGGTATAATGACTTTATTAATGCAGGCTCTTGGGCTCAAGCCAGAGAAAAAGGTGTTGCAAGGCTTGAAGGAAAAGACTACATAGTGCAAGACGGTGATATAATGCTGTTTAGGTTTGCAAATTAAATAGTTGTTGCATTATTAAAAAGCGCAAATTATTTTATTTTTATGTTTTATACGGTTACAAAGATAATAAGAGATATGTCAGGGAGTGTTGTTAATGAAGGTTATACCGGTTAGTTTTTTTGTACCAAAAATTCAAAAAACGGGTAATAAGTACATGTCAGAAGTTGCGTTTGGCAATTCAGATAAAACGACAAATGGGGGTAATAGGCAATTACCTGAAAAGCAACCGAATTATAGTTACGGCAATACTATAAATCAATATTCAGATAAGGGAAGAGTTGAGGTAAAGAAATCCAAGAACAGAAGCGGAAATCCCATTGAAACACATGTTAAATACAGAACGGGCAATATAAAACAAAGAGAAGCCGTTTATGCTGTTGATGGCGACAAAAGGTATCTTGTAAGCTTGATGCATTATGATGAACTCGGCGATAACATCAAGACTATTCGTCCAAGCGGAAACGGCGGTGCCGTAGTATTGGAGTTGGATAAAGAAAAAGGGGAGTGGAACTCCAGAGAGCTTTCAACCATCCACTATGAAAGACTATCTTATCAGCCCAAGCTTGCCGGCGTACTTCAGGGCGGCATTAATAATATTACAACACAACAGATAAACGGGCCGACAACAGCCGCAAAAGATGCAGAAGAAGTGGAGAAACATTTTCCGATAACCTATGGACAGCCCCTAGTGCAAACGATTCCAATGTATTCCGAGTTCCCTTTAAGACAAATACCTGCGCCAAAGAAGAGAAATGTGGGCGTTATTCTTTCAGGCGGACCTGCCCCCGGTGGGCACAATGTTATTGCGGGCCTTTATGATGCTCTAAAAGAAGCTAATCCTGACAGTAAGTTATACGGCTTCAAGGAAGGTGTTAAGGGACTTACAAAAGGTAATAGTGTGGAAATCACGGATGTAGTTATAGATGAATACCGTAACACCGGCGGCTTTGACCTGCTAAAAGCATCGAGGGAAAAGTTAGAAGGAAATAAGTTCGACAAGGTCTTGGAAAACTGCAAAGCCCTTGATATTGATACTATTGTTATTGTCGGCGGCGATGATTCGAATACTAATACAGGCCTTCTTGCAGAATGGATGAAGGCGCATAACGCAGGTATACAGGTAATAGGTTGTCCCAAAACTATAGACGGCGACCTGCAAAACGAACATATTGAAATGTCATTCGGGTTTGATACGGCTACAAAAACTTATGCAGAACTTGTTGGTAACCTACAAAGAGATGCGAGTTCTGCAGGAAAGTATACCAACTTTGTCAGACTGATGGGCAGAAGCGCCTCACATATTGTTCTTGAAGTTGCGCTAAGGGCGCATCCGAATGTGGCATTAATAAGTGAAGAAATTGAAGCTAAAAACATGTCTCTGGATGATATCGTAGATGATATTGTAGATGTAATAGCGGCGCGCTCTGAAGGTAAGGACGATAATGGCGAAAAGAAAAACTACAGCGTTATTCTTGTTCCCGAAGGACTTTTGGAATTTATTCCCGAAGTCAAGAGAATGAACTCGTCATTGAGTGACATTTTGGATATAGTATCTAAAGACGAGACATTCAACAAAAAGAGCGACAAGGAGCGTTTTGAAATTGTTAAAAGTCAAATGAGCAAAGAGGATGCTAAAGTGTTTGACAAATTCCCTGACCCCATAAAGAATCAACTGCTTTTACCCAAGGATGATCATGGAAATACGCAGGTAGCAAAAATAGAAACCGAAAAGCTCTTAATAGACCTTGTTGGTCAGAAATTAGAAAAGCTTGCAGTTGAAGGAAAGTATAAGGGTAAGTTTTCACCATTGGCTCACTATCTGGGATATGAAGGCAGAAGTGCTTTTCCTTCAAACTTCGATGCAGACTACTGTTACTCATTGGGCTACAATGCGTTTGCCTTAGCTCAAGCAGGGTTAACCGGATATATGTCATGTATTAAGGGTTTAACAAGACCTGCTGAAAATTGGCAGGCAGGCGGAGTCCCCATAACAAGCATGATGAACATTGAAAAACGCCATGGGGAATATGTGCCGGTAATTCAAAAAGCTATGGTTGACCTTGAGGGAAGTGCTTTTAAGATGTATAAAAATGAGCAGCCTCACAGATGGGCACTTAAGGACAATTATAAATTCCCAAGCGGAGTGCAGTTCTTCGGGCCTGACAGCGTCTGTAACAAGCCGTCTTTAACACAGATGTACAGTGATATACCGGAAACTGACTGTAATCTTTTGATACCTAAAAATATTCTTGAAGCAAGTTCAAGGAGTTTTCAGACAGATGAAAAACTCGGCAGAAGGGTAATAAAAACAGTTACTCCCGACGGAAGAGAGTTTGTTACAACCACTACAGCCTGCAAAGAGGATGGGAAAAGAATCAAGAGCAAAACTTACGAAATAGTTGACGGAGAATACATATTGCGCTCAGAAGCCAAATATGACGGCAGCGGTAAAACAATAATTTTCTCCCAAGTTGAAAAAGAAGGCGGCTTTCATTATATAGATTTTCCAAAAGGGGAATGGGTTATTGTTGACGAAGTTGGAAATAACCACGAAAGAAGAGATGCCGAAGAATATGTAGAAGCACTGAATTCCGGCGAAATAAACACTCTTGCAATGTAAAAATTTAAACGTGCGCAATTTTTTTTCTTTTTGTTTTTTAAATAAATAACCTAATTAATTTACTTAAGCTTTAAAAGGAAAAAACATGAGGACAATGCCTATTGGAACACTACCTTTAAGCAGGCAAAGTTACGTTATTAAAAAAACAGAAGCATTAGAATTACGCCAAGAACAAAAAAAATTACCCCTGCATAATATGGGGCCTCTGTTTTTTGGAAAAAAAGAAAAGGTAACTTGTGACTGCGATGCGCTATTTTCTCCAATACAGCGCAAAGTTAATACGAGAAAGACTGAATTCAGTCCGTATTTTCAAAAAGAAGTACTGGCGACAAGAGCTAAAGACGGTACAATCTTTATGACAGAAACTGTCAAAAGTCCCGGAGGGATAAGGGAGCTTTCATATACGTATATAGTGACCAACAGAAACCCCATCAGGGTTGCATACGGCTTTTATGACTCTACCGGAGAAAATCTCGTTCGCGCCAAAACATACGACAAAAGAGGAGTTTGTCGCAATGAACTTGATTATACTTTAAATACTTGGAAACATTTCGACAGACAAGGTCAACTTTCCCGGGAAGGAAGCGTTGAAGACTACTATAAATTTCTTGAAACAGGAGATAATAAATAAGTAAGGCAGGCAAATTAACTTTATTCTGCTATAAATTCGATGTATTTCTCAAGGGCTCTGTGGCCATCGTATATTTCACAATATGAGCCAAGATAGTTGCAGGCATGCAGGTATTTTAATTCCTTGACCCTTATTTCAAAAATCTCATCAGCATGCTTTCTAAGGTTTTCATCATAAGAGTTTGACCATTTTTTAAGAAGGTCAAGTTCTTGATTTATCTCGGAAATTGTCGAGTGTTCAAGAAGGTTCATATTATATATTCTTAAAACACTTTCCTCTTTGCTTGTAATTCTGGAATGTACTGCCGTAAAGCCGAAAATCTTTTTTATTACCGTATAGTTATTGGCAATCTGCTTTTGTCTTGCAGATATCTCTCCCTTTGCGATTAATGAGGACATACTAAGGGTCTCATAATGAATGGGACTTATATTCCCTTTACCCTCATTGCTTTTAAGCATAGTGTTCTTTTTTTGAAAAGTCTCAAAACCGTTAATTTTTCTTCTCCCCCAACATGGTAGTCCAGACAATACCTTGTATTAAATAATAATACATCGCAACAAAATATTTGTCAGCAGATTTTATAGTTTCTTTAAGAATATAAAATCTGTACATTTGAATACTCGTGTAGTATGATTTCTATTGACTATGGAGGATTATTAATATGGGAAATGAGGAAAGAACTTTTGTTGCATTAAAGCCCGACGCTGTCAAAAGAGGGCTTATGGGAGAGATTTTAAAAAGATTTGAAATTAAAGGCTACAAAATTATTGCACTAAAAATGATGAACGTCTCTCTGGAGCGTGCGCAAAAGCATTATGCAGAACATGAAGGTAAACCTTTTTATCAGGGCTTAATAAACTATATCACCTCTGGCCCAATTGTTGCTATGGTGCTTGAGGGGCCAAATGTTGTAGCAGGTGCAAGACATTTAATGGGTGCAACGAACCCCGACAATGCCGACGTGGGTTCAATCCGTGCAGACTTTGCCGCCGTCATGGAATATAACTCGGTTCATGGCTCTGACAGTATCGAGAGCGCAAAGCGTGAAATAGCAAACTTTTTTGATGAAAGTGAGTTTTGCACAAACTGGAAGACCTCTTTTGAAATACTTGCAGGACTGTAGCTGCAATGAACTCCGAACATTTCAGTTATGAACTTCAGGCAGTCTGTCCCAAGACAGGTGCACGTGCAGGGCTTTTAAAAACCCCTCACGGCGAAATCGAAACACCCGTATTTATGCCTGTAGGCACAAACTCTGCAGTTAAAATGCTGACTAATAAAGAAATCCACGATGCAGGGGCACAAATTATTCTTGCAAATTCATATCACCTGTATCTGAAACCCGGTACCGGACTTATCAAAAAAGCAGGCGGTATACATAACTGGATGAATTTTCATAAGCCCATACTTACAGACTCGGGCGGCTTTCAGGTATTTTCACTCGCAAATTTGCGTAAAATAACGGAAGACGGGGTTAATTTCATTGACCCGAAAACAGGCAACAAGCACTTTATATCTCCCGAAATATCGATGCAGATACAAAATGATATAGGGGCGGACATTATAATGGCCTTTGATGAATGTGCACCATATCCTTGTGACTATGAACACGCGAAAAACGCGATGGAGCGCACGCACAGGTGGCTTGAGAGATGCTTTAATGCGCACAAAAACCCTCTTCAGGCGCTTTTTCCCATTGTTCAGGGCGCATTTTTTGATGATTTAAGACAAGAAAGCGCTAGGGTTATTTCGACGTTTGATGCTGTAGGATACGCCATTGGCGGAGTGAGTGTCGGGGAACCTGCGGACGTTAAAAACCACTTTGTTGGGTTGACTGCGCCGCTTTTGCCTCAAAATAAACCTCGATACCTTATGGGTGTAGGCACTCCCGTAGATTTGCTTGAAGGAGTAAAGCGCGGAATAGACATGTTCGACTGCGTACTTCCCACGAGAAATGCAAGGCACGGTTCGTTTTTTACATATGAAGGCAACAAGATAATAAAAAATGCCGAGTTTGAAGAAGATTTTACACCGTTGGACGTCAAATGCAGCTGTTGGACCTGTCAAAACCACACGCGTGCATACATAAGACACCTTTATCGCCAACAAGAAGCCACGGCGGCAACGCTTTTAAGTATACACAATATACATTTTTTAATTAATCTTATGAAAGAAACAAGACAAGCCATTCTAAACGGGGGTTTTGAGGAGTTTTACGGCAAGACACTTGCACCTTGTCAGGCAATATAAAAAGCGTTAACCATAACTATTAGCTCATTACAAAAATTGGACTATTAAACTACTCCATATCAAAGGGGCGGATTTTCAATATTTTCTCTTCAAAGTTTGAGCGGCCCTCCCAGGCTGCAAGCATCATATTGCGATTGGAGCCTCTTTCAAGCCAACGTTCTATCATATGTTCGTCCGTTACACCAAGGCCACCGCTTACCTTTTTTCCTGTTTCAATGGAAATTTCCGCTTCAAGCATAGCAATCTGAACAATAAATTGAGGAATGGGTCCGCGTCTGACAGGGTCAATAACAATGGTTAACCCCTTGTATTTAAAAGGATTAAAGTACACCTTCTCTCTGGGGTCACCCATATACTCATCTATAATAAAATTGCGCAGCGAGTCTTCTAACTGTGCCAGTATGTTGACTTTAGACATATCGCCATATTACATTTTGTTTACAAAATAGTCAAATATGAAGTGAGTTCTTAATAATCCCGTTGACACAAATTTATGTTTGTAGTGAAATTGAGTAACAATAACAATAAATGAGGAAAATATGCCAACAATTAACCAATTAGTACGCAAAGAGCGCAAAAGAATAATCGACAAAACAAAATCGCCCGCACTTATGAGCTGCCCTCAAAGACGCGGCGTTTGTACAAGGGTTTATACAACTACGCCCAAAAAGCCGAACTCTGCAATGAGAAAAGTTGCAAGGGTAAGACTTACAAACGGATTTGAAGTTACAACCTACATTCCCGGTATAGGTCACAACTTGCAAGAGCATAGTGTTGTCCTTATACGTGGCGGAAGGGTTAAAGACCTGCCCGGTGTAAGATATCACGTAGTGCGCGGTACACTTGATACGGCAGGTGTAGCAAACAGGACACAGAGCAGATCAAAATACGGTGCCAAAAGAGCAAAGGCTGCAAAGTAAGACAGCAAAATAAGAACTCAGGAAAACTAAAGATACAATTGAAAGGTTAAATACTAAAAATGTCAAGAAGATCGAAACCACCAAAAAGAATTCCATTGCCCGATCCTGTGTACAGCAACACAGATATAGCAAAGTTTATAAACAGATTGATGAAAAAAGGTAAGAAGTCAATTGCGCAGAAAATATTTTACTCTTCAATGGAACGTGTTGAAGAAAGAGCAAAGCAGCCTGCTCTTGAGATTTTCAAAAAAGCACTTTCAAATGTAACTCCTTTAATTGAAGTTAAAGCCAGACGTATCGGCGGCTCAACATACCAAGTGCCAATCGAAGTTAAGCCCGAAAGAGGCCAAGCTCTTGCTTCTTGCTGGATAATTGACTTTGCAAGAAAAAGAGGCGGAAAGTCAATGGTTGATAAACTTACAAATGAAATCTTAGACGCCTCAAATAATACCGGTGCATCTTGTAAAAAACGTGAAGATACTCACAAGATGGCAGAAGCCAACAAAGCATTTGCCCACTATAGATATTAATTTAATTACGGGTCGCAGCGAGGAATGCTATAACTGAACGCCCACTGCAAAATGCAAAAGCATTTACCCGTGATTGAACCAAAACATTAGTCCTACGTATAGTAGATAATATATTAAGAGAGATAGTATATAAGGGGACCCAGTCGGATATTCTGAACGGGTCTTTTTTGTGTTAGGCTGCATCTATGAACAGAAGCCGCTTTCGTCCGAATATAGATTTTTTACTAACTCAAAAATGCAACTATTGTAATTATGCCTGTCCTTGTTGTACAAAGATGGGCAAGAAAAATGAAGATGCCAAAAACAATGTTGTGAATGCCTTTTTAAAGCTTGCTAAAACACTGGATGAGAGTTGGCAAATTACTCTGCTCGGCGGCGAGCCGCTAATGCATCCACGATTCATCGAAATAATAGAAAAACTAAGGGGCTTGGGGCTAAGGGTTTTAATAGTCACAAATTTTATGGCACCTATTGAAGAATATAAAAAAATAGTTGATATCCTTGGCGGACATTTAACTGAGCTAACAATAGAATTTCATGCTGACGAAGTAAGGGATACGCATTCGTTTCTTGAAAAAATAAAAGAGTTGGACAACTACAAAAACGAAAATACACACCTCAAAGTAAGTTCTGTGCTCACAGAAGAAAATGCAGAGCAATTAAAAGAGATTGCCAACGGGTTGAATGAGCTCGGAGTGACATTTCAGACAGAGCAGTTGAGGGTAAATAATATGCTTATTGACTACTCTGAAGAAACCATAACACTTTTTGAAGAATACAAGGCTATAATACCCGACAATATTGATACCTATGGAAGTTTGTGTCATTCGGGTAATAAATTTCTCGTTATAGACACTGATGGAATCGCCTACAGGTGCTACTGTTCCAGATACGTTAAGGGACACATAGTGGGAAATATTTTAGACAGAGACTTTGAGCTGCTTGAAAAAGGAAAGGCCTGTCAGTTGAAAGACTGTGTGTGCCCGAAACCTATTGAGTATGGCATGTTGGACAGAAGCAAAAACAGCAACATAAAAGTTGTGTTCCAAACCCTTGCAAACCTTATAAGCATTCCGAAAATGGTTGTTAAGAATGCCGATATTTCTCTTAAGAAGTATTTTACTTAGTTTTTGGTTTATGATAAATTTGGAATGTCGGGACGAAGCAGGGATCCCATTCAAGCAACAATGCCTGGATAAAGCCTTGTTTAATATGACATTTAGTCATATTAAACCCCTCGGAAATGGGGGTGCGCGCCGATGATAGTTGAAAGTTAAATATAGCGTCGGGACGTAGCGCAGCTTGGTAGCGCACCACCTTGGGGTGGTGGGGGTCGCAGGTTCAAATCCTGTCGTTCCGACCATTTTAAAGCCCTCATACGAGGGTTTTTTGCTACAGGATTTGAATAAGATATTGATTTCGCAAGCTTCGCTCGCTCAGTCCTGTCGTTCCGATTTTGTAAATAAGCATTACTCTTGGCTAATGTACCAATCCCGTTCCCGAATGTAAAAAAATGGCTATAGAAATTTTGAATAATTATTAGTCTTGTTTCTGGGAATTTCTTTTTAATTCTCTCTAATTCTTCACACATTGGGTGGGGAAATAGTGGGGAATTATCCAAAAAAGAAACAAAAAGGCTTTTAGATTTTTGTCTAAAAGCCTTATGTTACTTGGTTGCGGAGGCGCAAACTGTGTATTACTGGAAAAACAAGAAGCAAGCCACACAAGACATTTGGCCATCGCTAAAAATATTTATAAGGTCAAAAAAATGCTTTTCGGTGAAGACACTGGAAAAGTATTTGGGTTATGACCGCGATAAGCCGCCCAGAGAAAGCAATTTAAGCAAATCAAAAGCCGAAAACATAAGCAATCAGGCTTATTATTACATTTCAAAGATGCTTCATGACGGACTAATTAAAAAAACTAACAAATTTGAACGCCAAAAAGGCAAAAAACCCTTAAGGTTGTACGAAGTGATTAAATTTCAAGAAACCAAGAGTAGCGAAAAAATGTGATAGAATACACGCAGAATTATAAATAAATAATCGAATTACTCACTGCTTTGCTAACTCCAACAATAGCGATACTTGGTTATATATTGCTTATCAGCATAAATCCGCGTAGTACTGTCCTCCTGAAAACATAAATCTAATGTTAATATCCGCTCTCTAAAGCGTAGTCTGAAAAGAATTACAAATTCAATTTTTATGTATAATTAAAATAACGAATGCCTAATAGAGAATAAGAATGTCGAGGGATAAATCAAATATTTTTAAACTTTCAACTGCGGAGCTGGCAAAGTATATTCAAGCCCCCTTTTTTGACTGTTCAACTGCCCTTGGTCAGATAGCAGATAGCCTCTACGCCGATTTAAAAACATTTAAATCGCCCTATACCTTATTATTGGAAGCCCCATACGGAACTGGTAAAACATTTTTCTCAACCAGATTCACTCAATATTTACGAAACAAAAACATCGAAACTATTTATTTTAGCGTTTGGGAGTTAGATTATCTGCAAGACCCGTTTTTAGCCTTTTCAAAAATAATAATAGGCTTTATAAAAAGCAAGAAAGATGCTTTTGAATCATATGCGCAAGAGGCAAATGAGTTTTTTGACAAAATAATAAAAGCCATCAAGGGAATCAGTATTACTATACCCAAGACACCGGTATCATATAAGACAGAGGCATTAATTGACGCCTTTGCAGAAAGCCCAGACCCCGTTACCGAACTTAAGGACTCTTTAGAAAGGTTTATCCAGTGGCTCCCAAATAAAAAGCTGGTTATCGTGGTAGATGAACTTGATAGATGTCGACCTGATTATGCAATGAAAACTTTGGAGTACATTAAACATTTTTTTGATATAAAAGGCTTGATTGTATTAATTCCTTGCAACCAAGAAGCACTGGAAAATCATGTTAAATGTCTTTACAACATAGATGAAAAATCGAGGGAGAAATACCTTACTAAATTTTATAACGACAAACGCTCCTTATTTGCACATACAGAAGAAGAATACAGGCATATAGTTCAAAATTTAATAGGAAACCTAGATTTATCTCAAGCCCTTGAAAAGAAAAGAATAAAAAAGAGTGGTAGCGACTTTAACTCGTTAAATACCTTAATTGGTAGCTTGGCAACTTATAGTCATAAATATTTATTAACTATACGGCAGCTTGAACATGTATGCAGTGAAATAGTGAGGCTGTGCAATAATTTTTATGAACCAGTGCTGTGCGAATGGCTGTGTATTTTAATGTGCCATAAATACAATAGCCACGGTAGCTTAAAGGGTATGGAGAGTATGAATACCATCCAACACCCATATGTGAATCAACTTAGACCCCTCTTTGGGCATAATTTTGCTCCAACTGCGGGCAGCTTTCTAGCTGAATATAGCAAGTTACTGGTAGTAAATACTAATAGCTACAGATTAGGTAGTTCTATCGCTGCATTTCTAAAAAGAATGGCACTTGACTTAAATAATTTTAAAAATCAAATAAAAGAAGCGAAGCAGCCGTTTAAAGATATATTTAATTTTATAGATGCAAATATAAAACATTGCCAAAAGGAAATAAAAGAACCAAGTCGTGAACATATTGTATACAGAGAGGAATTTGAAAAAATCTTATCTGAACTTATTCTAAAACTAGAAGCAGCTCGGCAAAAAATAAAGGATGTTCAGAAAAAATATGGTCTTGATGACCATGATTTAAAAAGAGCAAATTTATACTGTAAAATTTGCGATAATCTTTTGATTATTCATTCTGTGTGTAAACTTGGGAAAAAAGTGTACAATTGATTTTCGACTCGTAGTTAAATATAACTCTTTTAGCTTTTCATAGCTTTAATTTTTCATGCCTATTCTCAAAAAGTTAATTTTGAATTGATAAATATAATTGAAAGCTTCAAAATTGCTTGATTGTGTACTAAGTTCATCGAAACTAATATCTGCACAACTTTTCATATATAATAACAAATATGAATAGCGATGATCGTAAAAGTGAAAAAGATTGGCTGGATATTGATAAATGCAACAAAGCAATTCCAGTCTTACTACTTTGCTTTGTTATCGGGAGCTTTCTTTTCAACTTGGCATATTTTATTAACCCAATTATTGGCTTAGGAATGATGAGTCTACTTAGCCCGCAAGATTATTATGAGGGTACTGCACCCTGTATTGCAGTAGTATTTTTCTATTCTCTACCAGTTGCAATTATCTATCCATGTATTGACAGTATCAAAAAAATATTTCATCAACTTTTAAAAATTTGTTTTTATTTATGTAGAGTGATAGAGTTGTTCTTTCGGCTTACTACTCAAAGATTTAGGCTGCGCAGAATTAAGAAGAAAGATCTTTATCATGATGAAGTTTTGGCTGCGCTCGATAATGCAAAAAAAGAAATAGAGCATCATACTGTAGCTGCCGTTCTTTCCTACCTATTGAACTATTTTTATCTAATATTATTGATATGCTTTTTAGTAATACCATTAATATTGATTTTGCTATCACTAAAAGTAATTAATCCACCTTTGTTTGCGAAATATCTTATTATATTGATTGTTCTTGTCGTTTTTATACCAATTTTACGCATAAAACAAAAGAACATTGCTCTTGCGATATATTCATTAATAATTGTGTTCCTTATGGGGTTTCTAACTTTTTTTAAAGATTATTACGATACAACAAGGCTTGTTTATACAAAGGAGAATAGTAAACATCAGTTGATTAGGGCACTCTCTAAAGGAGTTTTGCTAAAGAAAGAAGATGCAACTGTCTTATTTTTAGAGTGGGAAAATATTAAATCGATTGAAAAGAAAGACCATTTAAAATTTACAGTAACATTTGAAGATAATGTGTCATGGCTTCTGAGAATTCGCAAATACCCTTAATTTATGTTGGACAACATTCGAACTCACGAAATCAGCGTCCCTACTGGCTTTAAGGCCTCTCAAGACGCTGATTTTGTAAAACTCTCCCCAAGTTGGACTCGAACCAACAACCTACCGGTTAACAAGTGAGCAAAGTGAGATGCCAATAACAAAAACGCAAACCTCAATAGCAAAAAACTTCGGTGCGGCGAATCGGGTAAGCAATCCGCACAAACCAATACAAATAAAAAAATAATTAAAATAATAGAGGAATGGTGGCGCGTAGCCTACAATGAGGGGTGTGCTGCCGAAAAAAGCTTTGATAAGGTTTTAAAACTTTTAAACGACATTAAATAAGAAGTGAGCCATACGCAATAAACAGACACAAAAACCCCGCTTTGTGAGCGGGGTTTTTGTGTCTTATAATCAGAAATCACCAGTAGCTGTCAACGGGCCTTACTTTCTCTGCACCCTTTGGAAGTTCATCGCGTATAGGCCTAGTCCAATGCTCGTTGTATATATTGCATTCATCCCATCTTTGTCCGGCTATGCCGAAAATAAGTTGAGTTGCTCCGCCTGAATGAATAGCCTTTTTACCCATTAGTTTGCAATGATGGGCCAAAAACATACCGTAGGCTCCTGCACCAATGACAGCTATATCGAAATCAATGTTATTTATTTGCTCTTTCATAAAGTCGAGTGCTTCAAACCAAGTCTTGAAAGGCAGATTTTCTTTAGAATTTGCGAATCCCTGAACCGCTTTAAGTGTTTTAAGTTCAAACTCGGGGAGAAAATCAGCACTTTTGTGTATTGATTTGCGTTTTTTATATTGTTCTCTTATCGTTGCCTCAAACGGGCTGATTACTAAAACCCTTTTGCCTTCAAGAGCCTTTGTCCAAGGGTTTTTACCGTATCTGTGTATTTCGTAGGAATATATATCAATAAGTTTGGTTTTGGGCATAAACATTTTTATTGCCTCAAATTCTTCGTCAAGATGCCTTATGCCGAGCACATCAACATCGGGTAAAATTTCAAGCATTTCTGAGGAAAATCTTGTAAGGTGATAGGTGTCTATAGGGAAAAAACCTGCAAGTGTGCTCATGTTATCCGTACAAACATAGTTAATTTTTCGGCTTTTACGATTTACAAATTGACGCATTATATCAAGCTCTACAGTCCCAAAGCGGGTTATTAAAGATGGTTTGTCTTTATTTAACTCGTTCTTGATAATATATGCAGAATCATCAATTGAATATATCACCCTGTTCTCATAGGCATCTGCCCTTCTTTCTTCAATCCATTCAACGGGCAAAGAAATACCCAGATATTTATGCCGTAAAAGCTTTCGCCACTTGGAAACAGGTACAAAAACCAAGAATAAATTAAATAGAAACTTTTTCAAAATACACCCTATATATTTGCTCTTAATTCTTGCCCTATCATACAACAAACAGTCATATTTTTACAATAAACAAAAACCCCGCCTTGTGAGCGGGGTTAAAATGTTAATAAATGTCATTAATCATAGCAACATGTCATATACCCATGCTATAATTTATTTCTAAAAATACTTATGTTGATATTCTGCATTATGCTAGCAAGGGAGGAAAGATGTTGGATTGCAAGTATTATATTCCAATTATTAAGTGGAAAAGAGCTGAAAGGGGTGCGCTTCAAGCATTAAAGAGTGAGATTTTAGATTGTATTACGCCAGTTGTTGAGCTTCAAGCTATCTCTATAGATTATGCTACAGAGGAATTTAAACAAACCCCTGATGAATATTTGGAAAAAGCAATAAGGGAACTCAAGGAAGTTTTTGACAAAAATAAAATATTTTTTATTGACACCTCCAATCTTATTGATGAAGACGGGAATTCTTTTGCAGCCAAATTTTATGAAAGAGCTAGACAAAATAACTTGAAATTTATTCCTGTAACCAACACCGAAAGAGATTATGACGAAATAAACGCCTGTCTGCGGAGTATGGAAAATGGATTATGTCTCAGAATAAATATCCAAGATCTGGATACCCCTGATTTTCCTAAAAATATTCTTGATTTTATTGCAAAAAACAATGTTTCTGTAGAAAAACTTGACTTAATTTTGGATTTCGCCGCATCTGAGATGCCATATTCTATCTTAAAACGCACTTGTCTTGAAGCGATTAATATCATCAGCGATAATATTCCCTCAAGAACCCTGGTGTTTGCAATGACAAGTATGCCAGAGAATATGTCGCGTGTAGTTGCAAACGGAACAGAGACTATTGAAAGGCGTGAATGGTTAATTTGGAAAGATTTGTTAGGTGACTTTAAAAGGAAACCTTTATTTGGTGATTACGGCATCCAACATCCAGAGCAAGCGCAAATAGATCCAAGATATATGAATCCTTCTGCAAACATAAGATATACATTGAAGGAATGTTTTTTGATATTGAAAGGCAGGAGTTTTCGAGATCACGGAGGCGAGCAATTTAGAGACTTGGCGCGTAAATTGGTAGCGAGCGGCGATTTTTTCGGCTCTAGACATTGTGCAGGTTGCAATAAAATTGCGTTAATAGCGGAACTCGAAAGCAAAGAAACTGCTGGAAATCTTGAAAAATGGAGGAAGATAGGTTCAATGCATCATTTTACTCTTACTGTTGAACAAATTCACGGTAGTGTCTAGTCTTTAATATATTTCTCACAGCAGTCTTCAAGTCCTCGATATCATACACTTCACATAGTCTAGACCAAATAATTGGTCTAGACTTATTAATATATCCTTTGTGGGCATCTTTTTGCTTGAGCATTTCAATGGCTTCATCCTTCCATATCAATTCAACAAGAGCAAGAGGATTGATACTTTTATTTTCCTGCCTAGTCTTAACTTCTTCGAGAATCAGCTGGTTATTTTTAAAATTAGCAATAGTAATACCCCACCAATCTGGTATGATTTCCAGAGATTTTTGATAAAAAGATTCATGCATTATCAAGGTCATATAGTCAAAAATTTGGCTATAGACCTCAGCTTGCTTTGGCAATCTTACCAGTGTATCTTGCGGGGATTTTATTTCGTAACCGTAAAATTTACCATTGACTGCAGCGATATCAACCCGGACTTGCCCTCTGCATAGACCTAATTCATCTATAATTTTTGTACTCGGGTCATCATGATGTTCTAAAGCAATTTCTATGTGCAATTGTTTTCTTATATCAATATCTCTTATCTTCATAACTCTCCCAGTAAAGTAATTTTAATTGATATTTTTTATATCGTCAAAAATAATAAAAAGTTTAACTTAAAAATAACCTCTCAGCTACAGTACTCCCTTATCCCCTCAAAAATAGCGCCTGCAAACAGTTCGGGCTGATTTTTTAACATGCTCTCCTCTTTCGGATTTGAAAGAAACGCACACTCTATGAGTATTGCAGGGGCCACGGTGGATTTTAAGACGTGCAAATCTTTTCTGGGCTTTTTATACCCCTATTTGTCAATTTTGTTGCCCTTACAAGCGAATCCTGCACGCACTGCGCCGCCTTTTGACCTTTGGCCGATGTCGGATAGTAAAGTACCTCGACACCGTTTGCCACCGCACTCGAAAAACTGTTACAATGCACAGACACAAAAAGGTCTGCTTTGCTTTTGTTTTCTTTTTGCGTTATTTCTTGCTTCATGGCATGAGATATTAAAGTTGTAATATTGCGATAGTGTCTGCTTATAAGGTCATTCCCGCCGAGATAGCGTTCACCCATGAGAGTTGTAATCCCTGCACAAAATGAGATCTGCTTTCGGGAAAATAAAACTAAATGTCACCTTTTGAAAATTGAGTGACTGTGTTTGAATATTCGTTTTGATTGCTGTCTATAAGGTTTTTTACTATATCGACACGAGATAGCTTTCAAATTCATAATTCAGGTTTTTCATCCAGTTATAATCGCCGCAAGGAGCATCTATTATAATTTTTATATTATATTTTTTTAACAGCAGAGGTAATTCTTTGATAAGATTTTCAACAGCATCAAGTTCAGAACCATTGCCTGACACAGATTCATTGCTATACCACAAATTTTTTGATATATTGTAGAAAAAACTTCTTCTCTTTTATCTAAAAATAAAAACTCCAAGTAATATGGTCAATTGTATGTTCATTAGGTTTCATAAATCAAACAACCTTTACCGGAATATATTAATTTAAAATCATTTGAAATATCTATGTCAGCATTTTCATCTAATTTTACAATAAATAACAATTTAATCTCATTATTATTAACATAGCTCCAAACCAATGCAGATTGGCTTTCTGATTCTATTAAGCTCAATTCATTATTTTCTATTATATGCTTGTATTCTGAGTAAAAGCTCCGCATTTTAGTTATAAATTCAAGCAATTCAAGGTTATTGCCAAAGATGTAATTTTCATTTTGTTTTTTGACATATTCATTAGAAAATTCTTGCTGCAGCTCGGGCTCTAAATTTCTTGTTTCATAGCCCATTCCCATATAGCTCGGTAAATTTAAAAACATTGATATAAAATATCTGATACAGTTGTTTTTCAGGGATTTAAAATATTGGTTGTGTCCGGGCAAATCTCCGTCATTTGTGAAAATGGTTACACAGGGATGAAAACTAAAATTTTCTCGGAAAGGGGTTAAAAAATCATCGATCCAGTTAAAATAGTTTTCATCTACATTTTTAAAATTCATATCCCCAAGAACAATATCAAAATCCTTGTTTTGCATATCTTGCAGGCCGTCGATGTAATATGTGGTATAAAACGCTTCTGCAAAAGCTGCAAAGTACGGTTTTATTCTTTGAATTTGTTTTTTCAATATCGCCCACATTTCAAGAGGGTTTTTCATGTCTTTTTCTTCATTGTGAGAGTGCGAAATTTGGTTATGCGCCATATCAGCTCTTAAAAAATCAAAGTTATATTCTTTTTGAAAGTTGTAAACTTTATCGATAAAGTAGTTCCAAGTATCATTCTCGATAGCATTTTTAACCGGATAGCCATTGTCGGCTGTTTTGTACCATTTATAAGGCGTGACTGAACCTATAATTTTTGCGTGATTTGCTTTATTTTTGACTTTAAATACAGCCCAATTGTCTTGTTGCAAGGTCTCAATTCTGTCAAATAAAACGGGTCTCATGGGGGCGTGCTCTACAACAGGAATCGGCTCAAATCCAACGTCCCTTATAACTTTTCTCAACTCCATTCTGCGAATAAACTTATCAATATTTGCAGGAAAAATAATATTTTTTCTCTTATTTTCGCTTAAACTAAAAAGATTTTCAGGTGCACAAAGATAATCTATAATACAATTTTCGACTTCTTTGTAAATTGAATTGTAGTCAATATCTAATATCTGTGCGGTTTTTTCATCGTTCAATTTCACCCATTCAAAAAGTTTCGGGTTCAAGATTACAATTTCAGAGAAATTATCCACATGGGGCAGAGTATCAAATCCAACTATTTTACCGAGTGCGTGCAGTATATTAACAGTAAGCTTTAGCTGGCTTTCGAATGTATTAAAACCTAACCTGCACAGGTCTTTATCAAAAAATTCAGGGTTTAAATCCCAGGAATTTTGAACGTATAAACTCCCGTCACCTGTTTCCCATAAGGGCATAATGTGAACCGCATTTTCGGGGAAAGTCATTGCATACTTGATTATTCCCCAGTATGTTCCGGTTATTCGAGGGTTAATGCCTATAATTTTAGCAGTTTGCGACCATTTTGTGTTTTTGTGTCCAACAAGCGGTGACGGATATGAGGCCGTGACATCAAAAGCCTTTTTAAGTTCACTTTCAGGCAAAATTTGCTTGAGCATATCAAAAGATTGCTCAAATGATAAATCCAAGCATTCTTTTGGTGTGATGTTAGTGTATTTTTGCTTTACAGGCATTCAGGATAATTTTTCTTATAATGTTCTTCTATTCGTGAAAGAAGTTTTTGTCGTTTTGCCTGTAATTCTTTCAACGATTCGCTCGCTTCCATTTTTTGTTTATCGGTTTCAAATTTTTTAATATAATCCTTATTTCTTGAAATTGAGTCTTCTGTTTCAGCTATTTTTCTCTGAAGTTCTTGAATGGTTGGCTCTGTACGCTTATACTCTGCTCTTGCCAAGCTTAATTTTAACTGCAGTTCCTCTCTTTCGTCAGGGTCTTGACAGTTATCGAAAGTTTTTTGCGCAGCTGAGAGATTATTATTAATATCATTCTCCATTTGCTTTTTTTGTCTTTTTTGTTGAGGCAGGTTCTCTTCGTTTGATTTTAAATCACTCTTGACCTCTGAAAGCTTGGCAAGAGTTTGTTCATAATGCCTAAGTTCATCACTCCTTAAACTTCTCTCTTCAGAAATAAGTTGTTCAAGTTTAGTGGCAATACTTTTCTGTTCTTCTAATTGTTCAAGCTTCTCTGTGTACTCTTGCTCGTAAAGCTCGCCCCTTCTTACTTGGTAAGGATCATCTCCATCTTTGTTTATTCCGTCAAAATATTCTGCATCTTTCAGTTTTTTAATGCAGGGCTCTTTTAGTGCATCAAAATAAACTATATTTTTGTGGAGAGATATATAAGATTGGTTTATAAAATGCTTTTTTACTTCAGAAAAACTGGGTATTTCAGGTTCGACATACCTTACTACAACCTGAGTATCTTCAGGTATTGAACTCATATCTACAAGCTCATCAATATCAGCGTAATATGTCTCTATATGTACTGAATGACCAAAAGGGTTACCGCCCTGATGGGCTTCATGGCGCAAACCTTTCACAAGTTCGGCTTGTTGTACTTCAGCATACTTTTCATCTCTGGTTGCTGATACAGGATCTTCGGGACCGCTCACAAGTTCTCCTGATGTCCCGTAACTCATGTGAAAATGATTAGTTTTGGAATAACCCTTAAACGATATGTTAGCCAAAAATGCATCCCTTGCGGCACCATTTGTTTTCGTGAAGTCAGGGTTTTGTTGATTTTGCGCTTTTGTTAAACCGCTGTTTTTCTGGTCCTTTGCTTTTGTAAAACCAATACTCTTTTCAGTACTCTTAATAGCCTGTATTCTCATTGGGTTCTCCTTCCTTGTCTATTTCTTTTTTATTTCACTAATCTTTTTAACTTCAGCCCACTCTTTGATTTAATGCTGCGTTTACTACATCAGTCATTTTGGATTTTGATTGTTCGGGTATATTTTCCATAATCATATCTATTATTGATTGGTATTGTTTTTTAGGTATTCTCTTGTATAGGTAGTCTTTAACTGTGACTTGTGCCGCTGTTGAAAGTTCAATAAATTGTCGTCTCGGTTCAAGTATTTTTGTTGTCTCGGTGATGTATTCTCTCCAACCGTCTAATGCGACACCCAGGTCAGGCATTTTAAACGGAGCATTGTATTTCAGGTATGGTTTCATTTCTTCTAAAACCTCTGCGCCTTGTTTTGCAAACATTTCTCTTGCTTCGTCTGTACGTTTTGCTGCCCATTTTGGTAATAAAGTAGGCTTTATGAATTCTAAAAACTCTTTCCACTTACTCAAACTTTCTGTTTCTAATGGCGATGGCATAAACATACGGTCAATTCGTCCCGGTCTTGTAACAGAGTAGTAAAAGTTACCGATATCCAGACATTCGTATGCTAAAATAACTCCGTTATTTGCGGCACAGTCATGTGGAAGATCTTTTAATATTTTTGTAGTTTTTTCCGGATTTCCAATTTTTTCCATACCCTTTATTACAAAAAGTTTGTATTTGCCATCCTTTTTAAATTGCTTTTCGGCATCTTCATTAATAAAATTAAATATTTTTGTTATAGAACGTTTAGTCGAATGTCCTAATTTTGAGTCAGTAGAGTCTATTATCTCAACTCCTGCTTTTCTCATTTGTTCAATACACCAGTCAAAGAATTGTTTTTTACCTTCTGACGCTGGGCCTTCTGCCAAGAATCCGTTTTTGGGTACTTCACCTTTTTTGAGTGGATTCAGAAATTCATCATTGAAAAACTTTTTCATTGCTTCTGTTGTTGTTTTGCCTAAATCCTCCGGCCATTTG
>Ga0153948_1000192_pt1 | contig 32805 bp, 29 predicted proteins | sample TSNJ032MetaG_FD_104696 | JGI IMG/M metagenome (GOLD analysis project Ga0153948, IMG submission 104696) | Attine ant fungus gardens microbial communities from New Jersey, USA - TSNJ032 MetaG | ecosystem: Host-associated > Fungi > Mycelium > Unclassified | place: USA: New Jersey, Wharton State... | reverse complement strand
GTGGGTGTTGCGCTGCTGACATTCGTTTCATCCACCACCTCACATAAGGTCGATGTTGAAGCCCTTTGTGCGCATGGTCGGGCGATGGGAACACTGGTCGGTGTCGATATCACACAAGGTGTCGGCGTTCTGCCATTCTCGGTGCAGACAATCGATCCGGATTTTGTCGTCTCCACCTCGCTGAAATGGCTATGCGGCGCTTCGGGTGCAGGGATTGTACAGGTCAGGCCATCGTTGCTGGCTGATCTGCGGCCAGAGCTTCGCGGCTGGTTCAGCCAGGAAAACCCGTTTTCTTGGGATCTCGACGGATTTAGCTTTGCGGATGATGCGCGACGCCTGGATCACGGTACGCCCGCGATACTGGCCTCCGTCGCCTCTCTGCCCGGTATTCAATGGGCGATGGAACAGGGTGTCGATAACATTCGTGCGAACAATCTGGTCAGAGCCCATGCCATCATCGCACGTGCACAGAATCTCGGTTGGAAGCTCGTTTCACCGACCGACGACGCTCGGCGCGGCGGCAGCGTAATGCTGAATCTGCCAGCCGGTGTCGCACCGGCCGCAGTGATATCGGCGCTGCGCGAGCAGAAAATCTATTGCGATGCGCGCGGTAGCACGATGCGGCTATCGCCCGGTTGGGTTACGTCAGCCGATGCGGTCGACCACCTCTTTACTGCGCTGGAACGTATCGTACCCAAACAAGCCGCCTGATGCAGGTGACAGGCACAGATAACTATCGATCATAATCAGAGACAAGAAGTCCAGAGAGGAACCATGTTTAAGAAAGTCGCTATTCTGACAGCTGCAGCACTGTCGTTGATGGTTTCGTCCGCATTCGCGGACGGCAAGATTGTTGTTGGCTCCTATGCCGCCAATCCACCATGGGAATTCAAAAACGAGAAGGGTGTCTTCGAGGGCTTTGAGGTCGATGTGGCTACCGAAGCCGCAAAGCGGCTTGGCATGGATGTTGAATTCCAGCCCCTTGGTTTTCAGGCATTGTTTGCCGCGACCAGTTCGGGTCGCGTCGATTTTGCCATTTCGTCGATCTCGGTCACGAATGAACGCCTGAAGACGCAGTCGTTCACGCAGCCCTATTACGACAGCGACGGCACAATCGTCGGCAAGGCAGACTCCTCAGTCAAGACGCTCGAAGACCTCAAGGGCAAGGTGATCGGCGTTGTCGCTGGCACCACCGGCGAGAACTGGGCAAAGGAAAATGTCGACAAGCTTGGTATTTCTGAAGTCAAAAGCTATGCGGCTCAACAGGATCTGCTGCTCGACGTGCAGACCGGTCGAATTGTCGGCGGCGCCGGTGAACTGGCTGGCTTCCAGTACGCGATCCAGAAAATGCCAGCTCTGAAGGTGCTCGTTCGTATTCCGACGGGTGAACGCTTTGCCATGATGGCCAAAAAGGATCTCGAAATCCTGCCAAAGGTCAATGACGAGATCTCCAAAATGAAGGAAGACGGCACTCTGGCCGCCATCCACAAGAAGTGGTTCGGTGTCGAACCGGATGCCGGCACCTCGACCGTCAAGCCGATGCCGGTTCCATCCGCACAGTAAACACAAGCGGCTGCGTCAGGTTCACTGGTGCAGCCGCCTCTCAAACCACCTCAGGATTTCCGGATTGACGCCATGGGTCTGATCGAAACGTTTTTCAATTGGGACATTCTCGTCCGGTCCTTTCCGATCTTGCTGCTCGGGCTGGGTAACACGCTGCTTCTGGGCATAACCGCAATTTTCTTCGGTAGCCTTTTCGGCCTGCTCCTCTGCTTTGTGCGCCTCTACGCGCCCAAGCCGTTTCAGTATATCGCCATCGGCTATATCGATATTTTCCGAGCACTACCGGTTCTGGTGGTTTTGATCCTCATCTATTACGCGCTGCCTTTCGTCGGCATTTCATTCTCGTCCTTTACCTCGGCAACACTGGCGCTATCCATGGTGCTGGCGGCCTTTACGGCCGAAGTCTGCCGCGCTGGCATTGAGAATGTGCCAAAGGGACAGTTCGAGGCAGCGGTTTCGCTGGGCCTGCCTTTCTGGCAGGCAATGCGCAAAATCATCCTGCCGCAGGCGCTGAAGGTCATGGTGCCGCCACTGACCTCCAATTGTATCTCGACGTTCAAGGATACGGCGCTGGCCTCTGTGGTTGCCATGCCAGATCTGCTCAAGCAGGCCAATGACACGCAAGCGTTGATGGCCAACCCAACGCCTTTGATTGGCGCTGCAATCATCTATTTCGCTTTCCTCTGGCCGATGGTTCGTCTGGTCGGCTATCTCGAGAAGCGCAGTGCTACCGCAAAGACTGCACGCTGATCTCGACAGAACTGGTTTCCCCGATGACCGATCAAAACTTCGCACAATCGACCGACCGACCAGCCATCATCATGAGTGGCATCAACAAGTGGTACGGCAATTATCACGCGCTTCGCGACGTCACCCTTTCCGTCGCGAAGGGCGAGCGTATCGTTATCTGCGGGCCGTCAGGCTCAGGAAAGTCGACCACCATCCGCTGCATCAATCAACTGGAAAAGCACGAAAGTGGCTCAATCGTCGTTGACGGCATAGAGCTTAACGGCAAAGGCCAGCAGCTGGATGCAATCCGTCGCGAAGTTGGCATGGTATTCCAGCATTTCAATCTGTTTCCGCATCTGACGATCCTCGAGAACTGCACCATTGCACCGATGACGGTGAAGAAGATTGGCCAAAAGGAAGCTGAAGAGATTGCTCGAAAATATCTCGAGCGTGTGCGGATCGGCCATCTGGCGGATCGCTATCCTTCACAGCTTTCGGGCGGCCAGCAGCAGCGTGCGGCAATTTCGCGGTCGCTTTGCATGCAGCCCAAGGTGATGTTGTTTGACGAGCCGACCTCGGCGCTCGATCCGGAAACCGTGGGCGAAGTCCTTGATACGATGATCTCGCTGGCCGAAGACGGGATGACCATGCTGGTCGTGACCCATGAAATGGGCTTCGCCCGTCGCGTTGCGGACCGGGTGATCTTCATGGACCATGGCGCGATCTGCGAGGAAGCCAAGCCGCAGGATTTCTTCACCGCGCCGAAGAGCGAGCGTGCGGCGGCCTTCCTTCAGCAGATCATGCACTAGCCGCGAAAACGGCACCGACATTTCGTTTGGGAGTATCTCGATGACCACAGCTTTTGAAAACGCCGGAGCGTTTCCGGTGGACCGCGCGCGCGCACATTTTCCGGCTTTATCCCTGCCGGGCAATCCGGTTTTCTTCGACAATGGTGCAGGCGCGCAGGTGCCACAAGGCGTTATCGACGCTGTCAGCAACCATATGCTGCATCGCATGGTACAGCGGGGAGGACGATATGCTTCGAGCCGCGCGGTGGATCAGGCGATAGCCGACGCGCGTCAGAGCGTTGCCATTCTCGTCAACGCCTATGACCCAGCCGAAATTTCCTTTGGCATGAACGCTACTTCGTTTATCCGGCTTGTCAGTCTGGGCATTGCCAAAATGATCGATCAGCGTAACGAGATTGTCATCACCGACATGGATCATGACGCCAATATCTCAACCTGGCTGGCGCTTGAAAGTCAGGGTGTGAAATGCGTCTGGTGGCGAATGCGCGAAGATGGCAACCTGCATATCGATGACCTGAAGCCGTTGCTGAACAATCGCACACGTCTGGTAGCCGTTACGGTCGCCTCGCATTCCATCGGTTCGCTTGTCGATGTGCGCGGCGTGGCAGAACTGGCGCATGCTGCTGGCGCAGAAGTATTTCTTGATGCCGTCCATTATGGCCCGCATGGTCTGATCGATGTGCAGGCTTGGGATTGCGACTATCTTGTCTGTTCCGGCTACAAGAATTTCTCACCGCATATGGGATTTCTTTGGGGCCGGTTTGAGTTGCTTAGAGCCCTGCCCACTTTCAAGGAAGATTTCATCCCCGATGTGCCCCCACACAAGATCGAAGTGGGCACCTTCACCTATGAAAATGCCGCGGGCATGGGTGCGGCAGTTGATTATCTGGAAGCGCTTGGCCGCAATTTCGAGGCGTCGTCCGGACGGTCACGTCGCGACGATCTAGTTGCTGGCATGGCGGCTATCAGGGCCTATGAGACGACGCTTTCGCTTGCTGTCCTGAAAGTACTCAAATCACACGGCGCTACCATTTATGGGGTGACAGACGAAGCGCGTATCGCCGAACGCGTGCCAACTTTCTGCTTCAATATGCCGGGCAAACGGCCAGCTGATGTCGCTCAGGCCATGGCAGATGCAGGCATCATGATCCGCGACGGCCACCTGTTTGCGCCGCGTCTGATGGCGAGGCTAGGGCTCGGCATGGATAGCGGGGCTATCCGCGCCACCTTGGTGCACTACAATACGATGGAAGAGATTGCTCACTTCGACAGGGTGCTGACGTCAATTCGGGATTGAAACCGATATGGGCTCTTAGAGTGATGTACATCACCAGCAATGCGGGCCTAAATGACTAGGCCCGCATACTGATCTTAACGAATGATCACATCCGTCTTCTCGAAACGTGAGACGTCTATCAGACCGATATCGGAAATGCGCAGCTCTGGGATCACCACCAAAGCGAGCAACGAGTGTTGCATATACGCGTTGTTGAGCGTGCAACCGCATGAACGCATCGCTTCCACAAGACGTTTTGCCTTGTCCGCGACAATTTCGGCCCGCTCATCCGACATCAAACCCGCAACGGGAAGTTCGATCAGCGCCAGTTCCTGGCCGCCAGCTATCAGAACAATTCCGCCGCCCACTTCCTGCAGGCGGTTTGCTGCCTGTGCCATGTCGGATTTGTTGGTGCCGACAACGATCATGTGGTGGCTGTCATGTGCAACCGTCGATGCCATGGCGCAATCGGTGTCATAGCCGAAACCGGAAACGAAGGCATTCACCACACCGCCGGTCGCCCGATGACGCTCGACCAGAGCGATCTGACAGACATCTGCATCACGATCCATCTGAACGATGCCGTTCTTGACCGATAGCCTGCTTTGCAGCGCCTTTGTCGGGGCCTGATTTTCCACGACGCCGATCACCCGCACATCCACCTCTGCGGCGTTATCCGCAGCAATGTCAAAGTCTGCGGCGGCAAGGGTCTTGCCAAGCTTTACGGTGTTTTTCGCACTGGCGGGATAGTCATAGGGCGGGATGTCGGCCACAAGCGTTCCGCTTTCAGCGAGCAACAGCCCACGCGCGAATACCATCTCGACCGGCAAGCTGGCGAGATCGGAAGTTACGATCAGGTCGGCGCGTCGTCCAGGCGCAATTGAACCCAACTCCCGTTCCACTCCGAAATGTTGGGCCGTATTGAGCGTCGCCATCTGGATCGCGGTAATCGGTTTGAGGCCCTGCGCAATAGCATGGCGCACGACGCGGTTCATATGCCCCTCATAAACCAACGTGCCGGAATGGCTGTCATCGGTGCAAAGCACAAAATTGCGCGGGTCAATGCCACGTTCCGTGATTGCCTTGACTGGTGTGGCAACATCGAACCAGGCTGAACCCAGCCGCAGCATGGCGCGCATTCCCTGGCGCACACGGGCAATGGCATCGTCCACGCTGGTTCCCTCGTGGTCGTCTGCCGGGCCTCCTGCCGCATATGCGTGGAATGGCCGACCGAGGTCGGGAGAGGGGTAGTGACCTCCCACTGTCAGTCCGGCCTTTTGAGTGGCGGCGATCTCCGCTACCATCTTTGGATCATTAGACGCTACGCCTGGAAAATTCATCATCTCGCCAAGGCCGATTATGTTGGGCCAGGCAAGGGCTTCGCGCACGTCGTCTGCGGTGAGTGTCGCACCGGCGTTTTCGAGGCCCGGCGCGCTTGGAACGCAGCTGGGCACTTGTACGTAGATATTGACGGGCAGGCTCTGCGCTTCATCGTTCATCAGTTTTACGCCAGCCATGCCGAGGACATTGGCAATTTCGTGCGGGTCGATGAACATGGTTGTTGTCCCGTGAGGGATAACCGCACGGGCAAATTCTGTTACGGTAACAAGTCCGCTTTCGACATGCATATGTCCGTCACAAAGACCGGGAACGAGATAACGACCGCCCGCATCAACGACCTTGGTTCCTTCGCCGATCGTATGACTGGCATCGGGCCCGACATAGGCGAAGCGCCCGGCAGCAACCGCAATATCGGTGTTCGGCACGATTTCGCCCGAATACACATTGACCCATCGCCCGTTGCGAATAACGAGATCTGCGGGCTTGCGTCCCATCGCAACATCCACAAGAAGCGGTGCGGTTTCAGACCATGATTGCAGCATTTTCGCCCTTTCCAATTCGACGGCAGTGAAGCGGCGGCGCTTACTGCGCCGCCAGCTCATAAACTCATTGTACCTGTGCAACCAGCATCGCGGCCAACACAGCCACGAACCACATTACCGGGCGCACTTCCCTCGCTTTTCCAAGGACAAGCTTCATCACGACAAAGCCGATTATGGCAAGCGAAAGACCCAGCGTGATCGAAAATGTCAGGGGAATGAGAACGATGGCGAGGAATGCCGGTATGGCATCTTCCATACTCTCCCAGTTGATGCGGCCCATTGGTTCCGACATGAAAAGACCAGTGAGAATCAGTACGGGTGCCGTTGCTATCGCCGGCACCAGCGAGAGCAGCGGCGAGAGGAAGAGAAAAGGCAGGAAACAAATGCCTGCAATGAAGGCGACCAGTCCCGTGCGACCGCCTTGTGCGATACCCGCGCCCGATTCCAGATAGACCGTAGCGGGGCTGGTGCCGAGCGGCGCTGAAATCAATGCGGCAACAGCGTCGACATGCATCGATTCTCGCACATTGCGTGGCATGCCATTTTCATCTTTCAGATTGGCCGCTTCAGCGAGGCCGAGAAAGGTGGATAGGGCTTCCACGAAATTGGTGAACAGGAACACGAAGATGAACGGGATATAGGCAAATTGAAGTGCGCCGATGAGATCGATTTTGCCAACGAAACTGAAGTCGGGTGCTGCGAAGAGACCGCTCCAGTTGACCAGCGTATGCAGGTCCGGCGTACCTGCGGCAAAAGCACCGCCATCACCCCACCAACGGCCTATCGGGAAAGCTAGAATGGTGGTGATGACCATGCCTGCCATCATGGCCCCCGGTATCCGGCGCACGACAAGTGCAGCGGTAATGATAAAACCGGCAATGAACGTCAGTGTGATTGGTGTGAAGGGTGTCAGTGCTACAATCGTATCGGGATTGGCCACGATGAATTTTGCGTTCTCGAACCCGATCAGGGCAATGAACAGGCCGATACCACAGGCAATTCCATAACGAAGGTCTTTTGGAATTGCATCGATGACAGCTGTACGCAGGTTCAGAATGGCGAGGATCGTAAAAAGTACGCCAGCCCAGAAAACACATCCAAGTGCGATTTCCAGCGGCACATTGGCCCCCATGACCATCGTATAGGCAAACAAGGCATTGATACCCATGCCAGGTGCGACGAGGATCGGACTGCGGGCATAAAGCCCCATGGCGCAGCTGCCGATCAGACTTACCAGCACAGTGGCTGTCACGCCCGCAGAAAAGGGAATACCTGCGTTTTGCAGGATCGATGGATTAACCACGATGACATAGGACGCCGCCAGAAACGTTGTCAAAGCGGCGATGATTTCGGTGCGGATCGTTGATCCGCTCCGGGTGACCTCAAACAAGCGGTCGATGGTTCCACCGAGCCGGGTTTTCGCCCGGCTGGTGGAATCTTCCGCGACTTTCGACTGATAGTTCATATTGTTGTTCCCCTTATTGAACTTCATCGAGTCGCTGGGCGGTTTAGTTACTCCGCCGCCAGCGTGTTCGCCGCGCCGGTCCCGTCGGGATCGAGTGGCGAAATAATGCGCAGATTAACGCAGTCCACAACGCCCAGATCGGTGATGGCATAATCGGGGATCGCTGTGATCTGCAAAACGAACATATACATGAACGGCCAGGGCAGGTCGCAGCCAAGGCTCTGAGCTGCTTCATCAAGCCGCTTTTCTGCTGCCGCCATTTCCTGCGGATCGATATCCGATACGATGCCGCCGATTGGAAGATGCAGGAATTCAATCACCTTACCCTTGTCGACAACGACCTGACCGCCATTGTTGGTAATCAGATGATTGATGGCAACCGCCATATCCTCCGGATCTACACCAATGCAAATGATGTTGTTATCGTCGGGTGCGGTGGAACTGGCGATAGCACCTGATTTCAGATTGAAACCAGATGTAAACGCGACGGGCCGATTTTCCGTCTTGCCGTAGCGTTCGACGACAGTCACGTATTGTATATTCCGATCCGGATCGGCAAGGACATTCCCGCCCACCACTGGCAGGACGACATCACGCCGCGTCCGGACGAAGATTTTCTCTGGGGTAACGGCGATTGCCAACACGTCGGCGGAAGATGTTTTGCCATCGAAGGGGACTGCAATATCCGCAGCCTTCACGAGCTTCGCCTTGACCGACTGCAAAAGCCCGGCACTGCGCTGCGGCGCCACCAGTTCCACCGCCATTTGTCCCTCACGGGCGGCAAGCGTTCCATTGGCAACCACAGCGTCGACGCGGAAGTCGCGCAGATCGTTGACGATAAGAATATCGGCAGTGCGGCCCGGCGAAATCGATCCAACCTTGTCGTCGATGCGCAGAGCCTCGGCACCATTGATCGTCGCCATCTGGATTGCAGCCATCGGCGAAATGCCCATGGCAATCGCCATACGGACCATATTATCGAGATGGCCACGCGAAAGAATGTCGCTTGCAACCACATCATCAGTACAGAAGCTGATGCGGCGCAACGCTTTGACGCCCATCTCCGTCACAATGCGCAGATTGTCTGAAAGGAAGTGAGAGATGGATGATTCACGGACGACAACATGCATGCCAGCCCGCAATTTCTCCAGCATTTCCTCCGGCGTATAGCTTTCGTGGTCGGCGCGAACCCCGGACTGCATATAGCCATTCAGGCGTGCGCCACGGGTCATGGGGCAGCAACCGAGGACCGGCAGGCGGCTCGCCTGACCGATCTCGATAGCCTGGAGCACGTCTTCATCTTCCTCCTGAATGAACTCGCGCACGGTTTCCCAAATGCCGACGCATTCCGGCCAGCTGTGCGTATCGCGGTGATCCTTCGGGCTGAAATAGTGCCCCACCGTTGATCGAGGCATGGTGTAGGGCGTCTTACAGGGCGCGCCCCAGAACACCTTCAACGGTGTCCCCTTGACCTCATCGAGGAATTCGCGCGCAGCATCAGGACCGCCAACGACGATAATCTGATCGAGGCCTGTCACGATCGACGTCGTGCCGAGCGGGACGACCGCCTTTGCGAAGCTGGTCAGGGATAGTTTGGAACATTCCACATGGAGATGTCCGTCGATCATGCCGGGTGCAAGATATTTTCCGGTCGCATCAATGATTTCAGTGGTTTGCCCTATATAATCGCTGATATCGCCCACCGCGATAATGCGCTCATTATAGATGGCGACGTCAGCCAGATAAATTTCTTCGGAAACGACGTTGACCAGTCGACCACCGCGAATAGCGACGGTTGCCTTAATATCCCCACCGGATGCAGCGCGGATGAATTCACGAATGTCGGACATTCTAACCTCCCTTGTTGAAGGGGAGTATCCCAGCCGTATAACGTTTGCACAACTGGCCGAAGTTGGCTTATTATAGAACGTATCGTCCAATAATATGAACGAAATGGATATGAAATGGATTTGTCGGTCATCGATTGTTTCGTGAAAGTTGCCGACGCGAAGTCGATTTCCGCGGCATCGCGTTTGTACCGTTTACCCAAATCCACGCTCAGCCATCGCATTCGCCAGTTGGAAGATGAATTCGGGGTCGAGTTGTTCGTGCGCGAAGGTCATCAACTGAACCTGACCGATGCCGGATCGGAACTTTTGCGTCACGCGCGAAAAATCCAGATGAGCTGCGATGACGCCGCATCAGCAATGGCTGACATGCACGAAGTGGTGGCTGGGACATTACGGGTCGGATCGACGGGCGAATTCGGCACGACCATTACCTCTGAACTGCTCTATGCGTTCCAGAAGCAATATCCGCAGGTCATTCTCGACGTGGTGTTTCTCACAGCGCGCCAATCTTTCACCGACGTATCCGATATGGCGCTGGACGGCATTTTTCACTGGGGCGAACCATCGGATGTCGACTATGTCAGTCGTCGGCTGGCTACGGCCTCTTATGGGCTTTATGCCAGCCCCGAATATCTTGCGCAGTTCGGCCGGCCGACGAGTCCTGACGATTTGTCTCGTCATCGCGGCCTGATCTTCCGTAACACGACCCGGCTTCAACCCTGGTATCTCTCCAGGCAAGGCAACGACGAAACGGAAATCTTGCCGACCGCCAGTCTGGTGGCCAACGACTACTGGACCCTGAAATATTTTGCGGTCGCAGGGCAGGGGCTGGCTTATCTTCCCGGCTTCTTTGTTGAAACGGAATGCCAAAGTGATTTGCTTCTCCCGGTCCTCCCGGAATGGCGTTCTCGGGAAACGGGTATCAATCTCATCTATTCACGCCGCAGACACGTCTCGCGCCGTTTCAAAGCCTTTGTCGGATTTTGCCTCGAGTTCTATCGTCGACGGGAACGCGATCAGATTCCCCGTTATTTTGTTGAGAAGATCAGCCGATAAGCCTCCAAGTGCTGATCACCAATCGAAGCGGACGCCGAAGGTGCCAGCGGTTGCTGTTTGGTGACTGCGCCCGCTATCGGGCGACCAGCGATAGCTGGCCTGACCATACAGGCTCACATTCTGCTTCACCCGCGCGGTAAGGCCGCCTCCGACTTCAAAGGCTGTATCGCCGAAGCGGTTCTCAATTGCGGGCGAGGATGGTCCGAAGAACACAGTGTCATTGCCCGAGAAGGAATGCCAGACATTGAATCGCGCATAGGGCTGCCACAGTGTACCTCGCTCGTCGCGGGCTGAATATTGCAGCCGTGCTCCAAGCCGTCCGGTCCATGCTTTGCCCGCATCCCAGTCCACACTCGAATATTGATCGTGGGAGCCGTCCACCGACATGTCCTGATAGACGATCTGTGCTTGCGGTTCGATCAGCCAGCGATCATCCTCACCAAAGCGGATCGGATAGCCTGCTTCGAGCGATGCCGTATATCCGGTCGCATTTGTTGAGAGACCGGGGTTATAAGCCGATGTGGCGTCCGCGTCGTACCAGCTTCCCTGAACCACTGCATCGAGATACCAGCCGGTTGGGCCAAAATGCGTCCAATAGGCTCCGAGCGATGGGCCTTTCAGCGTCAGCTCGCCCACAGCCAGGTTCTGTATTCCTTCAGCAAAGCCGCGCACTGAGCTCGAATTGTAGTTCGAATAAGCGAAATACAGGCCAACATGGTCACGATGGCCGCTATCCGTTGTTCGGCGCAGAATGTCGAGGCCCGTTTGGAAGCCGGTCAGATCGCCCGTTGCGCTGGCATCCACCGAACCGCCCCATCGGTTGTTGAGGTGTTCTCCGAACACACGTCCCCAGGCCCCGTTTACATAAGTCTGCGACTCCGGCACCCCGCGCAGGTTCTCTTCCTCGCCGACGCGCTCATGCAGCGTGCCCAAGGTGGCGAGACCCATCTGTCGCGCAATCGCGGGGATTGGCGCATAAAGCGCGACTTCCGGGCGATAGAGCGGGATGTCAGGTCCTTCCGTCGTAGGGTTTGTCGGTGTATCGACGATGTGGGAGCGGAGGAACCAGTCGTTCGCATCTGTGCTGCCACCGCGGAAAAGCTGATACTCATAAGCGCCCGCAGCCACACGCTGGCCGAGCGTGAAAGCGTCGGTCGTGGTGGTGCCGCCATTTGTTGCCTGCACCAGCATAATACCATCGGCGAGGGTCTGTGCTCCCGGACCACCGGTATTGTTCACGAGCACCGATGTCGTGCCGCTGGCCTGGCCGCCATCGATCACCAACAGATTGCTTGATGAGTTGTCCGCACCAAGATAGGTATTGAAACCGATGCGGCTGCCAGCGCTACCGGTGTAGCTGCCAACTGTCAGGGTGCTATAGGCGTCTGTCCGGGGCAGGAACTGGATCAGACCAGCATTCGCAACCGCATCGGTTGCGTTGGAATCGCCGGTGACGTTCCAGATACTGCTGGCGTCAATCGTGATATCCGTCGCGTTTCTGGCCAATCCGGTCCACAGGCTGCCCTGCGCCAGTGACACATCCGCAGTGTTGCCAGTGTCGGCCAGCAGGTCGCCCGTCCATTGCGATGTGGTCAGGCTGGCGCTGGCTGTATTGCCCGGGCCGGTCAGCATAAGATTGCCGGTCCACTGGCTGTCGCCGAGATTATAGGTGAGCGTCGAAGGATCAACGACGATGTCACCGGTGAGCGATGATACGCCATCAATATTGAGCGTCAGATTGCTTGGCGCACCGACCGTATTCTCGGTAACCTTTGCCAGCAGGAGCTGCCCGTTGACGATAGCCGGGTTGATGGCTGTGTTGCCATTGATCGAGACAGTGCCGACGCCCCCCTCGGCCAGGATGATCGTGCCGTTGACGGCGCTCAGACTGCCGCCGGTAAACGACACAGTGCTCGGCGTACTGCCGGTAAGATAAATAGCGGCAGACCCGGAGCCGTCTACCGCCACAACAGTGCCGGACGCGGTGATCGTACCGCCAGTGCTGGCTGCGAGACCATGAGCAGCGCTGCCTACAGTGGTAACGGTTGCATCCGTAGCGGAGATCATACCGCCCGCCATTGCGTGGAGGCCAATGGCGTTATTGTTTTGCGTGGTGACTTCGGTGCCGGTCAAGGTGACAGTGCTGCCGGCATCAGTGGTACGGACACCGTCCGCGCCGCCAATTGAGGCGCTATCGCCACCCTTTGTTGTTATGGTGCCGCCCGTGATCAACGCCGTGGCGCCCTGACTGACAAGAACGCCAATACTGCCATTGCCAATCGTGGTTATGTCCGTATCTTGAGCTTGCAGTTTACTGTCTGTTCCGACCACATCTGCGCCATGGCTTTCCAGGCCTATCTCAGCAACCGGAAACTGCAGGACTGGCGGGCTGCTGCCGGTCACAGTGTACCCTGTTGTGACTTCTGTTCCAGTCACGGTGATCGTGCCAGTATCGGTGATACGCAGACCCGCGCTGGAAGGGCCGGTCGTCCGGATTATGGTGTTGGTCAGAATGATTGTGCTGTCCGCGCCACTCGCCTCTGCGCCGGTGGAATTGGGTTGGTAGGTGAAAATGCCATAACCAGCGTAGTCAATGCTGCCTCCGGCATCAGCCCATATGCCCTGGCTGTTTGCACCATACGTGGCAGAGCTGGCGCCATTGCGGACCACGATGCTACTGTCGGCACCGCGGGCAAGCATGCCCGGCGCGTCAGCGTTGATTGTTCCGCCATAGTAATCGCCGGAGGCGATGGCGCCGCCATACATGGTGACTGTTCCGCCGCCGGTTGCGAACAGCACAGCGCCACCGCTCCCATAACCGTTAATGTAACTATTATTGAGGATGAGGTTGCTGTCGGCTCCAGAAGCCACTGCGCCCGGAGCATTGTCGCTGTAGTTATAGGTATTCAGATCATTGAGAGTGATCGTTCCTCCGACATCCGCGAACACGGCAGAGGAGGCCGTACCGTCAATCATGAGGTCAGTGCGGGTAAGCGTGATAGTCCCGCCGCTGGCTGCATAGGCACCGTGCGCGTTATCCAGCGCCGTGTACACATCGCTATCATTCAATGTGACGCTGCTGCCTGCTCCAACTGCGCTGATGCCGTAGGCACCGATGCCATAGGTGCTGACAGTCGTATAGCTGCCTGTAATTGCCCCGCCGTCCTCGGCGTAGAGGCCATGCCCGCCCGCGCCGTAGGTGGTAACCTCGGCACCCTCCGTCGAGGTGCCGATCAGACTGGCGATCCCGCTATCACTCGCGCGCACGCCATAACCGCTGCCAGTAGCTGTTAGCAGGACGGAGGTGCCGCTATAGCTTCCGGTACCCGAAACATCGACCACCGGCGCAGCACCAGCGCTTTCTCGCGTGGTGAGGGCGGAATCCGAACAGCTGCCTGAAGAAATATTGACGGACGCCGGTGCCGACGGGGCGCATTGCGCCAAGGCCTGCGCGGATGGCAACAATACCGTCATCGCCACAGCCAAAGTCGCAGGATGACAGCAAATGGAACTCAATAGCGCCTTTTTCCGCATGCTGCAGATCCGCGCGCCACGGCTTGGAACGGCAACAGGTATTCCCATATGGTCAGCACGCAATCGACAGCCCCCTCTTGCGCAATGCATCCTGAGCAGGAAGCATTTCGAGAATCAATTAAATATATTAATATAATATACTTAGAAATGAGCAAGCTGGATAAGATGCTTTCGACGGAAACCTCAAGTTGCAACCGTTCGAAGCGATTTTTCTATTTCACCGCCGCAATAGGCAAGGCCATAATCGTTGAAGCTTTTGGTATTAAGCGCAGCAAGAGTAGGTATAGCCTGCACCCGTTTGGAAAGGCCTCCGATTATCGGCGAGGTTTCTTGAATGATCGTTTTGATCACTGCGAAGCGATCAGCCATCGTGGCCCAGAGGATGGCCGTCACTATATCGGCAACGCCGGGCTTTTCCGTTCCCAGCATAAAGCCTGCACTTTCCTTGAGCCCGTGACGTTCGCCGGTATCCTGAAAAATGCACAGCCATTTTTGCAGCCGGGGAATGAATTCCTTCCACTTTTCATGCGTCCACATCTCCCGACCGCCATTGAGCGTCAACTCGTCAATGACATCGTTCGCATCGTTTACGATCTTGGCAGTCAGAGCGCGGCCCTCTGCCGTTGAGGGGAGGAGCTCCAGGCGTTCTCCAAGATATATGGCAATCGCCGACATCTGCGATACCGCAAAATTGCGATGGTGATCGATCAAAACCGGTGGCCCCATGAATGCTATGGGTTGCTCTTCGACATCACGTCCCATGAGTTCTTCGATCTCGTCGAAGCCATGTTCATCCCACGAACAATCGCCATAGGCCAAAATCCCCCGAATAAATTGCCCACGGAATGGCACAGGCCAGTAATAAAGATCGAAATCGCTCAATTTCACCTCCTCTTGTCGTGCTCAGGAATAACTGACCAGATCACTTGCGGTTCCATGAAGCCAAGATACCCTGTTTCGCGAAAGGTCGATTCACGCTATGTGTAATTCGTAGGCACCGTCCTGCTGATTCAAACAACAAAGCGCATCATCTCGACCAGCACTGTCTGGAGAGGGATCGTGACTTTGCAATCAGAGGCTAAGCGATGAAGGATATCGCCAGTCAGGGCATCCGTTTTGGACGGATTGCCGCCACATTACCTGTAAGAGACATGAACAAGGCACATGATTTTTATACTCAGGTGCTCGGCTTCGAAAAAATTTTCGAAAACGGCAACCCTGTTGGCTTCATGATCCTGAAGCGCGATCAGGGTGAACTGCATTTGACGTTATAGCCCGGACACAAGGCTGCGAATTTTAACGTAGCTCACCTGATGGTGGACAATATTGATGCGCTCCACGCTGTTTGTCAGCGACATGGGGCAAGGATTATCAAAAGCCTGCAGGACAAGGACTTTGGCTTGCGGGCATTTGTGTTCGCTGATCCGGACGGGAATCGCATCGACGTCGGCCAAGCAATATAAATCCAGGATCGCCATGTGCATAATCGCGCGTGGTTGTCGCAAGGCGCAGCAGCTGCGCCTTGCGTAAGTCAGTCGCCTAAAGACGGCTATTTTCCTTCGATTTCGTTCCAGCCATCCACAATGGACTTAACGGCGGCTGAGAAGCCGGTCAGATTGCTGGGGAAATGAACCTTGTCATAGCTTTCCTTTGGCAACATCTTGTCTGTGGTTTCTAACGGTAGCTCAATGTCACGGGTTGGATGAGCATAGCCTTCGGCCAACATGGCCTGACCTTGATCGGAGAAGAGAAAGTCGAGAGCGCCTTTGGCGGCATTTGGGTGAGGTGCAACCGAACTCACATATTGTGCAAACAGCATTCCAACCGTTCCGTCGGTGGGGATGATAACCTTGAGCGGCAGTCCTGTCGCATCACGCTTGGCAAATCCGTCAAAATCGTAAACCAGCGAGATCGAGCATTCGCCTTTCTGGATCGAAGCAACATTGAGGACAACGCCCTGGCGTAGATTTCCGCTGTCGCGCAGCTTCTTGAACCATTCAAGACCGGGTTTGGTGTTCTCCTCGCTGCCGCCATTGGCAAGAGCTGCCGCCAGAACCGAAGCGGTTGCATAGGTCGAAACGCGTGGATCGCGGCTGCAGACCATATCCTTGTATTCGAGCTTGAGCAGGTCGTTCCAGGTCGATGGCAGGGTTTTGACCTGATCCGTATTTACGAGAAATGCAATGGCACCCCAGTATGAGGAGGCCCAACGTCCTTCCGGGTCCTTGAATTGTGGCTTGATCCGATCCCAGCTGGAATTCTTGTAGGTGTCGGCGAGCTTCTCATCAAGTAGACGGCCAAGAAAGTCGTAGCCAATATCGGCAATGTCCATGACCGGAGCATTCTTTTCGGCCAACAGATGCGTGATCTGTTCACCCGAGGTCATGTCGGTGTCGACATGTTCCACGCCGTAGATTTCTTCAATCTTTGCGAAGATGGCACCCAGATTGACCCAATCGTCGGACATGCCATAGGAGACCAGTTTGCCTTCCTTCTTGGCGCCGGTGACAATGGCTTCCGGGCTTTGAGCAAAGGTTGCAGTCGAGATTGCACATAGAGCAATGGCGCCCAGGCTGTATTTCAAGGCTTTTGAGATCATGACATCAGTCCTTTCAGATTGCTGGTAAGGGAGGAATTTCAACGAGCGGCAAAGCGCCTTTGTTTTTTGGGAGAGGACACTCGGCGTTTGCCGGTCGAAGACGAGAGAACCGCTAGCGAAATCATCCAGGCGCAAGCAAAGCTGATGAGCGCCAGTGCGCTGGCCTGGCGGCCATCGAAGCGGGTGAATTCAACGAGGTACATGGGAAAAGTCTTGAAGCGCGTACCGACGAGTAGATTTGCCAGCGCGAACTCAACGAACGCTGCGGAAAATACCAGAAGGCTTCCGTTGACGATGCCGCTGCGAATGTTGGGTAAAATGACGAAGAGGAAAGTCTGGTACTCCGCAGCGCCCAGGCTCCCGGCCGCTTCCGTCATAAGCCCCGTATCAAGGGTCTCCAGCGCGTTCATGATCGGTCGATACATGAATGGCAGTGTTATCGCGACATAGGCGCAAACAAGCAGAACAGGTGAACTGACGAACGAGCCCGACATTCCGCCATAGAAGCGGATGAGACCGAGGGCGAGCACCACAGCCGGAAAGCCGAATGGAATGATCGCCAGTATTTCGAGAAGCGGCTTGGCGCGCGGCAGTTTCGTATGAGCCCAGTAAGCGGTCGGAGCCACGAGCGCGAGTGACAGGAGAACCGTTGCTATGGACACGGTCAGCGAGTTGGTCAGCGTTGTCCGAAACGCTCTCTTTTCCACCACCTTGCTCCACCATTGCATGGTGAAACCCTCGGGCCAAAGGCTCCGGTCCCAGCGGGTCGATATGGAGAAAAGACCGGTTGCGACGATCGGGACAATCATGAAGAGCAGAAAGACGATGATCACCGTTATCCGCGCAAACGCGGTAGAACTGCTCGGTTTGCCAAATGCGTGATTGTTCATCGTGTATATGTCCGGGCGGAACGCACGAGCCATTGATGCACGAAGACGCAGATTGCCATGACCAGCAGCGACATGACCGCGATGGCATCCGCAAAGGCTGGCTCAAGTTGCACTTCACCACGAATGAGCGCGGCTATCTGGACTGTCACCAGATTGACCGATGAACCGGTCAGTGTCCATGCGGTAGCATACGCGCCGAACGCATTGGCAAACAGCAGGAAAAAGCAGCTGACCAAGGCAGGTCGCAGGACGGGAAGCGCAATGAGAAGCCAATATTGCGTCTTTCCCGCGCCGAGGCTGGAAGCAGCCTCAGCCCATTCTTTGCGCAGTCCTTGAAAGGAGGGGATGAGCAGCAGGATAGCTAACGGAATCTGGAAATAGAGATAGGCCAAGGCCAAACCGGCGAGCGAATAGATCCTGAAGCCGGGATAGAGGTCGATACCGATCTTTTTCAGCATGAGTGTAATCACACCCGTCGAACCCAGTATGATGACGAAAGCGAAGGCTAGCGGCGCACCGCCGAAATTGGCAGTCACGTCGGCGAGTGCGGTGAGAGCCTCCCTTACTCTGGCGTTGCGACTTGTGACGATGATGTAAGCGATGACGGCACCGGCAATGGTTCCGGCAAGCGCAGTTCCAAGTGACAGGCCGATACTGTTACCGAAAGATGCCAGAACGGCCGGTTGCATGACCCGTTCGAAGTTTGCAAGCGACAAGCCGTTGCCGGAAAGAAAGGCCGATTTCACGAGACCCAATAGCGGAATGATCTCGAAAGCGAACTCAAAGACGAGGAAGGGCACAAGACCCAGCCAGGCTCGATTACAAGACTTTACCGATAACTGCCTCAGCATTGGATTCTAGTCCCATCTGTCGCAATGGTGACTGGACCAGAAAACCGTGCCGTCGCCTGCGTATGTATCCGAGCCAGATCGACATGTGGATAAGTGTGGATGAGAACGAGCTGGCCTACGCCTGCTACACTGGCAATCGTCGCTGCGTCCTTTGGGGTTAGATGGTCTTCGGTGAGGGTGTCATCTTCAAAGGAGCATTCGCAGAGGAAAATATCTGCCTGTCTTGCGGTGTGTTCCATGGCCGTCTTGTCAATTGCTTCGCCCGAATAAACGAAGATGCCGACTGGCGTTTCGATACGAAAGGCGATGCTATTGGAGGTATGCCCGGTCAGGCCGGTTTCTACGGTCAGATTTGCGATCTCGTGTCGACCGACTGTCAGTTCGCGGATGTCGAGCGTGTAGGTTTCCGGCATTGCGTCGCGAAATATTTGGAGCAGTTGTTCGATAAAGGCTTTCAGCCCGTAACAACCAGCAATGATCAGCGGCTCTCTACGGACCCAGCCGGGTGTTGCATTCAACGCATGCAGCAGAGTTACGATATCCAGCACATGGTCGGGATGAAGATGGGAAATGAAAACAGTGCTGATTTCGCGATAATCGACGCCCGCCAAGGCAAGACGATTGAGTGAGCCCGGTCCAAGATCGAAGATTGCGCATTGCGAGCCGTATCTGAGCAAATGGCTGGATGGGCTGCGGCCTGTCGTGGGCAGAATCGTCCCCGCGCCGATAACCGTGACAACCAGTTTCTCACTATCGGCTGGTGCGCTGTCGCGACTTATCTCTGTGCTCATCATCTCTGACCCCCGTCGTTCACAGGGGTTTAAACATGCCTACGTAACAGGCCGGTGACATTATTCATATTATTCATATTATTTGATTGTATGATCGACAGTATGATGATGGATGCCGCTTGATATGGGTTCAGCCGTCGAACAAGTTTCAAGAAACTGCATTACAGAGATATCGCAATGCCAACCTCCACGGACCGCACAATGCAAAAAGACGCATCGCAAAATTATGCCAGTTATCCGAGCCTGAAGGGCCGCAGTGTTTTCATAACAGGCGGAGCAAGCGGTATTGGCGAAAGCCTTGTCAGGCATTTTTGTGCGCAAGGCAGTAAGGTCGCTTTTGTCGATTTTGCTGAGGAAGCCAGCCATGCTCTCGTGCAATCCATTGCCGGTTTGGGTTACCCCGAACCGCTCTTCCTTACCTGTGACCTGCGCGACATTACTGCTCTTCAAGCTGCGATTTCAAAGGCTGTTCAGGTCAATGGCGCGATACAGGTGTTATGCAACAATGCAGGAAACGACGACAGGCATCGAACGGAAGATGTAGACGTCACTTACTGGGATGATCGCATGGCGGTCAATGTGAGACACCAGTTCTTTGCGGCGCAATCCGTATTGCCGCATATGCGGGCCAAGGGTGGAGGTTCTATCATCAATTTCGGGTCCATCACCTGGATGGTCGGCGATCCGGACTGTCCGGCCAATGTCACTTCAAAGGCTGCAATCTATGGCATGACTCGTGCGCTGGCCCGTGAATTTGGCCCGCACGATATTCGTGTCAATTGCCTCGTCCCCGGCTGGGTCATGACTGAACGTCAGATGAAACTATGGCTTACACCTGACGGCGAAAGGCAGATTGACGAACGGCAATGCTTGCCAGCGCGTCTGCAGCCTTCGGACATCGCTCGCATGGTGCTCTTCCTAGCTGCCGATGATAGCGCGATGTGCACAAGCCAGCAGTTCATCGTGGATGGCGGCTGGGTTTAGGTTTGTACTTGGCCTTCGGTTATGGATAGAAGGCTCGTATAGAGACCGGGGGTGCATGCTATGATAGGTTTGCCTTCAGTCAGGTCGTCGCCTGGCAAAAAGCCACTGACCCGGCCTCCTGCTTCTTCCACCAGTAAGGCGCCTGCCATGACGTCCCAGCTTTGCAGTAGCAATTCACAATAGCCGTCCAATCGGCCAGCCGCGACATGGGCAAGGCCGATGGCAGCAGATCCATTTTGCACGAAGCCGAATGATGCGGATGTTAACCGGCCAAGCAGAGCAATATAATCCGAGACCGGACGTTTAGTGGAATAACCTGCGTCGATCACGGCGTCTTCCGGTCCTGTGGGCGTGCGTACCGACAGACGAGTATCATAAAGAAATGCGCCACGACCGCGTTGTGAACAAAACAACTCCTTCGTCGCCGGGTTATAAACGACGCCGATCTCGCACCTGCCATGGCTTACAAAAGCTATAGAGATGGCGAAGTGGCCGATACCGCGTGCGAAATTCTGCGTGCCGTCAATTGGATCGATGACCCAGAGATGAGGTGCATTTGTGCCGCCCAACTCTTCGGAAAGAATGCCGTCTTCTGGAAATTGTGCTTGAATTGCTTGTCTTATATGCCGATCAACAGCAAAATCAGCTTCCGTGACGAGATCATGCAATCCCTTGAATCTTGTTCCGAGTGTCGAGGGATTGCGAAAGTAATTCATGGCAATGTCGCCAGCTTCCAGCGCCATTTCCTTGGCCACAGCAAATCGGGCGTTCAGGTCTGGTGGTGTCATGTGGGTATCTCTGTCTAGCGCGAGCGACTGCGCCTTGCCTCAAGCGAGCGGTTGACGTCTACTTCCGAGCCATCAAGAAGTTCAACGAGTGCCGCGCGTGCTCCTTCGGCATCATGCCTGCTAATGCAATCACAAACCTTTTCATGAAGGGGTAGAGAAGGACGCTGCCCTTGAGGATTATCATCTGAAAGACGAAAGCTGATGACCATCGCTGCTTCGGTCAGAGCGGCTAAGGAGCCGAATAGTTCGTTGCCACTCATTCGCAAAACTGCTTGATGAAAAGCAAGGTCAGCTTCGGAGAAACGTTCGTTGTCATCGACCCAATACTCCATTCTCTTATAGAGTTCGCGAAGCACCTCAGATTGTTCGGAATTTGCCCGTTCGGCCGCCAGTGCCGCCGCGGATGGTTCTATCGAACGCCTTAACTCAAATAACTTCCGGACATCTTCAGGATCGGACGTGCTGCCAAAACGCCAGAACAAGACGTCAGGATCGAGAAAATTCCAATCGTCTCGTTTTCTTATCCGCGTGCCCGTTCTGGGGCGCGATTCCACCATGCCTTTGCCGGTCAAGACCTTGATGACTTCGCGCAGAACCGTTCGGCTGACACCATGGGCCGCGCTCCAATCATCGGCGTTCGGGAGCGGATCACCCGGCAAAAGGTCGCTGCGCACGATACTTAGTCCGATTTCGTCAAGCAGCCTCGCGTGAAGGCTAACTGCTGCAGATCCGATAGCTCGATGATGCAAAAGGCGCATATCTCATCCGTCTATTAGTATGAATGATATGATTAATGTGTGAATCGGAACGCTGTCAAACTTCTGTATCACGGGTGTGACAAAGTGAAATTTTCAACATGCTTCTCAGTGCAAATCAACAGCTGGGGCAACGCGGTCAGCCTCATGCGTTGAACATGATCGCCCGGCGGGTACGAACATCGCGTGCGAGGCTGGATGGAGGATGGCGAAGGACGGCGCATCGATTTCCGCAACACTATCATAGTTCTGACCTCCAATGTCGGTGCCGATGTGATCGCCTGCATATGCAGTGATCTGCAGCTGATGCCAGAACCAAAGGTGTTAAGTGGTGTTCTTCGCGATCCGCTCTTGGTGGTATTCCCGGCAGCTTTGCTTGGTCGCGTGTGGGTGGTGCCCTACTATCCGCTAACAGATGTTACACTCGTCAATATCGTGCGCTTGCAGCTGAGCCGCGTGCAGAAACGCTTGGCTGAAAATCAGAATATCGTCTGCACTTTCGATGATGTCGTGATTGATCAGATTGTCGGGCGCTGTACGGAGCTGGTTTCTCGTGGGCGCATGGTCGATGCCATTTTGACCAACACTTTGCTGCCGGAGATCAGTGAGAGGCTGTTAACGGGTAGCCTCAGGGACCACAACATTATAGCCAATTACACATTGCGCCAAACCACAACGAATTTACTTATCAATTTGATGCGTAAACTCTGTCGGGTTGAGCGCGCTGATAAACATTGAGAACAATTCGCCCTGAGAGGCGATGCGGAGCTTGCCATAGATATTGCGCCGGTGAATACGCACGGTTCCGGAAGAAATTCCCAGCGCATGTCCTGTTGCGTCTGCCGAAAACCCGCGAAGAATGTAGCCCACGATCTCTATTTCGCGCGGGGTCAACAGATTCCTATCCAGATTGCGGAAAGCGCGTTCGATAAGCCCCGACAGATTTTCTCCTCGCGGCTTTGTTGCATTGTGCTCAAATCGTTCTGCCAGATCGGCCCAGTTGTGACGTCCGACTGCTGCCACAAAAGGCACCAGCTCGTTCAGATCGCGAAGCTCGCGTGCCGAGAACGGCTTCGACGCTCGCATCGCTGATATGATGACGCAAACGTTTGGCTCTACGCTGAATTTGAAGCCGATTTCTTCAGCCAGCTCCGTCTGCACATAATAATTGCGGAAATACTCCCCCTGATAGAATCGGTCCGGAGCCAGATCCCGCAGCCTTATGAGGCTCGGATCGCCAGGCAGCGATGACTGCAGGTAGAATGGATCCAGGAGATAGGGCCCCTCCTGATAATCCTCGACCATGACCTTGTGTTTCCACACGGGGAACTCCGAATGCAAAGCGATTGGTCGCCGGTTGCCGCAATATGCAAAGGTGACCGTATGCTCAAAAGGCACCACCGTGCGGATCGCTTCGATCAGCGCCGCCGCAAATTGCGGTTGGTGTAACGCATCAATGACCCGTGCAGAGGCCAGCGTCCAGTTCATCAGGAATCTCCGTCTATATGCCTTTTGTGATATATACACCTATTGCGTATTTTTATATGGTTTTTCAAAAATAAGGGATATGCCGCTCCAGGCAAAGCTCTCTAGGGGAATATATTTTGATGGTATACGCTACCGAGGCTTCAGTTGGTCGAAGCGGCGACACAGTTGCGGAATTTGTCGGCACCACGAAACGTTATGGCGCCGTGCTTGCGGCCAGCCAGCTGAATCTGCAAATCCGGCGGGGGGAATTCCTTTCCTTTTTGGGGCCATCGGGCTGCGGAAAGACGACTGCGCTGAGAATGCTGGCCGGTTTTGAACAGCCAAGCGAAGGCGAAATATTGATCGACGGGTCAGAGGTTGGTGCTACACCTGCCTATAAGCGTCCTGTCAATATGGTGTTTCAGAGTTACGCCCTCTTTCCGCACATGACTGTGGCCCAGAATGTGGGTTACGGACTAAGACAACGTCGTCCGAGATTGGCAAAGTCCGAGATCGACCGTCGCGTCGTGAAGGCACTGGAAACCGTTCGTCTTGCCGATTTCGGTGGGCGGCGGATATGGGAAATGTCGGGTGGACAGCAACAGCGTGTGGCGCTCGCCCGCGCTATCGTGAACGAGCCCAAAATATTGTTGCTCGACGAACCGATGGCAGCACTGGACGCTAAACTGCGGACAGAGATGCAGCTCGAACTTTTGTCTCTGCAACGCAAGTTGGGCATTACTTTTGTGTTGGTCACGCATGACCAGCAAGAAGCACTGTCGATGTCTGACCGCATCTGCATCATGGGCAATGGTCGCATCGCACAGATTGGGACACCGCGAGAACTCTATGATCGCCCCGCTAACCGCTATGTCGCCAATTTCGTAGGTCGTGCGAACATCCTCGCAGGCAAGGTTGAACATGCTGACGATGATCATGTGACGGTAAGCTTGGCCACGGGTCATAAGGTCGTGGTTGAGACAGCGTTTGCAGTGATGCCGGGTGATGCCGTCGACATCATGATCCGACCGGAGGCGCTTCGCCTGACCGTTTCGCCGATGGTAGGAGAGACGGCGATTGAAGTGCAGGTCGCAAACAAGATCTTCCTTGGTGAACATATTGAATTCTTACTCACCCATCCGGTTCTTGGCTCATTGCAGGTTCTGGTGCCAAGACAGGCTGAGCGCGCATTGCCGGGCGTTGATGTGGGTTCCACGGTTCATCTTGTCTGGGATCACGGAACAGGCCTGATCCTTGGAGCTGAATGAGGTTTTACGGGTGCAACATCGGACCATGACCATGTTCTGTACGGTTCGAAATAACAAGCTCGGTCTGCAAATAATAAAAAGAGAGGGATAAAATGACGAAGAAAGATACGCCGGTTTCCCGGCAGGCATTTATGGAGGAACTGCGCCGGTACCAGAAGGGCTCCGTTACACGCCGCCATTTTCTTGGCGTGACCGGGCTTGGTGCTGCGACAGCTGTTATGGCAGGCGCGCTGCCGGGGCTTTTGCCATCGCGCGCATGGGCTGGTGACATTGGGGACCGGGTTTCGATTGCAACTTGGCCAAACTATCAGGATCCCGACAATCTGGCAGCATTCCAGAAGGAGACCGGCGCAGCAGTTCAGGTGAATGTTTTCGGTTCAAACGAGGAAATGTTCGCCAAATTGCAGGCTGGCGGGGCAGGCTGGGACATCGTTGTGGCGACGAACTATGCCATCAGTACCTATGCCGACAGCAAGATGATCGAGCCGCTCGATCTGACGAAGCTACCCAATTACAACGCAGAGTCCTTCGAAGCGCGTTTCGCAACGCCCGGTACTGTGGATGGAAAGCTCTATGGTATCCCCAAACTCTGGGGCACGACGGGCATGGCCTGGGACAGCAGCAAGATGAAAGCGCCTTTCACCAGCTGGAAAGATTTTTTCGATCTCACCAAAACCGACTTTTCGGGTCGCACGATCATTCACGACTATCAGCTGACCGCTATCGGCAATGCTCTGAAATATCATGGCTATTCCTTCAATTCTGTCGATCCGAAGGAACTGGCAGATGCCGAAAAGCTGTTGATCGAGGTGAAGCCGCATCTCTTTGCTATTACCTCCGACTATCAGCCTTCCATGCGCAACGGTGACGCCTGGCTGACAATGTGCTGGACCGGTGACGCGAAGCAGATGAACCGCGACCTGCCGGAAATCCACTACACGCTCGGCAAGGAAGGCGGAGAAATCTGGTCCGATTTCTACACCATCCCGACCAGCGCACCCAATCGCGAAGGTGCTTACGCGTTGTTGAACTTCCTGCTCGACCCGTCGATCAATGCACGCGAGGCGGCCTTCCACGGTTATCCTGTGCCTGATGCCCGCGTCGAAGCGCTGGTGTCGGAAGAAATGCGCAACGATCCGATCCTTCATCCTGCGGCGGAACTTCTGTCCACGCTGGAATTTGGCGCGGCAGTCACGTTGACCGATCCAAACCGGGCGGAACTGATCGCCCGCTTTAAATCGGCATAACCGGACGGGCATCAATGGCATTGTCTCAGCGAAAAATGCGCTGGCTCCTGCTGGGGCCAGCGGGCCTGTGGTACGCGGCGCTCCTCATACTGCCGCTTGCAGTCGTGCTCGTGTATTCCTTTGGGGAGCGCGGTGCGGCTGGCGGCTATCAGCCTGCTTTCACCTTTGCGCAATATGCCAATCTCGGAAGCCGCTGGGCTGCATTCCGTAACACATTGACGCTCGCGCCCATCGGTACGATTGCAGCGCTCCTGTTTGCTTATCCGCTGGCCTATTATCTTGCATTGCGGGTAGGCAGGCAGTGGCGCACATTGCTGCTGGTGCTGGTGATTGTGCCATTCTGGACATCGATCCTGATCCGCTCCTACGCCTGGATCTTCCTTCTTGGTGGGCGCGGCATACCTCAATTGCTGTCTGCGTTTGGTCTCGGCGATTTCCGCCTGATCAACACGCCATTCGCCGTTCTGGTGGGCATTGTCTACGGCTATCTGCCGCTGATGTTTTTCCCGATCTATGTGAGCCTCGAAAAGCTCGACCGCAGGCTGCTGGAAGCCGCTGACGATCTGGGTACGCCGCCATGGCGGCGCTTTCTGCAGATCACGTTGCCCCTATCGCTGCCCGGCGTGGCAACAGGATCGATGCTCGTCTTCATCCTGCTCATGGGAGAATATCTCATCCCGCAAATGCTCGGTGGCGGCAACGTCTTCTTTGTTGGTAATGCGCTTGTCGATCTGTTCCTGCAATCGCGCAACTGGGCGTTCGGGTCCGCCGTGTCGATAACGCTGGTGGCTATCATGCTGCTTGTCGTCTCCCTTTACATGCGTTTCCTGCGTCTGATGGGGACTGCGCGCGAAGATGTCAGTTTGATGTGAGGAAATGATGCGCATTTATGCTACTGCGATTTACCTGTTCCTCTATCTTCCTATCGGGATCATCGCGCTTTTCAGCTTTTCTGCGGGCCGCTCGGCAAGTCAGCTGCAAGGGTTCTCGACGCAATGGTATTCCAAGGCGCTTGAAAATCCGTTTGTTATTGATGCTCTCAAAACCTCGGCATCCGTCGCGCTGACTTCGGCTTTTATATCCTGCCTGCTGGGCACGATGGCGGCGATTGCACTGACCGGTCTGAAGGGCAAACTGCGCGTTCTCTTTGACGCCATGATCTACATCGCGGTGATGATCCCCGGCATCGTCATTGGTATCGCAACGCTGATCGCGCTGGTGACGGTATTCAATACGGTCAATCCATGGCTTCAGGCGTTGACGGGCCTGAAGCTGTCATTGGGGTATGGCTCGCTCATCGCGGCACATGTGCTGTTCACGATGTCGCTGGTGATTATCCTGGTGCGCGCCCGCATCGATGGCATGGATCGCTCGCTGATCGAAGCTTCCTCCGACCTTGGTGCAGGACCGTTGGCAACCTTCCGGCAAGTAACTCTACCGATGTTGATGCCAGCGATGATGGCGGGCTTTCTGCTCAGCTTCACCTTCAGCTTTGATGATTTCATCATCGCATTCTTTGTCGCTGGACCGCAGACCACCCTGCCGATCTACATCTTCTCGTCCATTCGTCGCGGGGTGACACCCGAGATCAATGCCATCGGTACAATGGTGATGGTGTTCTCTCTGCTGCTGCTCGTCTTCGCACAAGTCATGCTTCGACGTGGAAAACCGGCAGGGCATTGATGACGCCATTTAAAGCGTCTGCTTTGCCCACACATTCCGCGATTATTCTAGGGAAAATACTATGAAATCTTGTCTTGAAGGCCGGGTTGCTCTTGTAACAGGCGCGGGATCGGGTATCGGCCGCGCCGGCGCAATCGCCATGGCGGCAGAGGGCGCAACCGTTATGGTCACGGATCTGCGCGCCGAACTTGCGGAAGCAACGGCAGAAGTGATCCGAGCCAATGGCGGGCAGGCCGAAAGCGCAGCACTTGATGCGCGTGACGATGCCGCGATCACTGAAACTGTTGCTGGTGTCGCCGCACGCCACGGCAGGCTCGATATCGTGCATTCTCACGTGGGCATTCAGATCGCCGGAAAACTTGAGGAAGTGACGCCTGATCAAATGGATCTGGCGTGGGCGCTCAACGTGCGTTCGCATTTCGTCGTTGCGCAGGCGGCACTCGCGCCAATGCGGGCACAGGGTGGAGGGTCGGTGATTATCACCGCATCCAATTCCGGATGCCAGTATGATCGCGGCATGATTTCCTATGCCACCACCAAACATGCGGCTGTGGCTATGGTGCGGCAGATGGCGGCTGACTATGCGCGGGAAAACATCCGCTTCAATGCGCTTTGTCCAGGCTTTGTCGATACGCCTTTCAATGCCGGTTTCGAACTGCAGATGGGAGGCCGCGCAGCACTTGAAGATTATGTCTCCGAAACGATCCCTATGGGACGCTGGGCATCTGCTGAGGAAATAGCGGCAGGCATCGTTTATCTCGCCTCGCCACAGGCGGCATTTGTTACCGGACTGGCGCTTGTTATCGATGGCGGTGAAGTTCTTTAGAGAACTGATGGGCCATGATTATGCGGTGAGCACCAGCCAGCGGTGTGGAACAAATGGCAAGATGGCCTCTCCTCATCATAGGGCGCTAATTTTGTATTTATGGCCTAAGAAAAACCATGATTTGAGCGAGAACATCTGGAAGTAATAACGATGCAGACGGTCAGTAGGGACACTCTGTCTGCATCTTTCAGATCGAAGACGGTCAATGAAAAAGATGCTTACTGTCGTGGGCAATGGTCCACTGTCCCGCAATCTATCGAATGAAATCGATAGTTCCGATTATGTGCTGCGATTCAATGTTCCCCATGCCCTGGACGGCATGACCGGCTCCAGAACCGATCTGCTTATGCTGGCAACATCTGCCAAGCAAATGCAGGATTGGCTACGGGATCCAGCTTTTCTGGATTCGGTCTTCATGCGCAATGCGTCTGAAATTCTCTTTGCCGTTCATCCAAGCATCATCCGGCGTTTTCACCACCATCCCAACGTCCTGTCGCGCCTGAAGGGCAGACGGGCGGACTGGACGCTTCCGGCATTCGAAATCCTGAGCGCCACTGGAAAATCCATTCGGATACTGCCGCCGCAAGTCTATTTCGAGGTCTGCGCAGAACTGGGCATTGCCGAAACACAGATGAAGCAGATGTTTCCGAGCACAGGCTTTTTTGGCGTCTGGCACATGTTGCGAACGTTTCCTTCAACTGATTGGGAAATTCAATTGTGCGGTTTCAGCTGGCAGGGCTGGAAGCATCACGCTTGGGCAGCCGAACGTCACTGGATTGAAGAGAGAGCCACCTTAGGTCAGATACGGCTTCTGTCCTGAATTTGAGGTTGGGCGTGGTGAAAAACCCGCCCTTTCCCCGTGTTCGCGACCACGACTTATCAATGGGTTCAATATGTTCTACAGGCTTTTCGATAGGCTTCTGCCATGGAGCCGGGCGCATCGTTCGATGGCGGTGGCGTTTCCAACGCTGGCGGAACTGGCGTCAAGAAGGCGGGTCGATACCGGGCCGGCGGGAACAATTGTCGCCTTCTACACGACGAACAGTTTCTACGAACAGGAGAAGGAGCGCCTGCTGACGAGCGTTCGCTATCTTGGGCTAAAGATCATCTGCATTGCTGTTGAAGATACGGGAAGCTGGGTGCGCAATGCTGGCCTAAAGCCCGGCGTTCTTTTGGAGCAGCGCAAAACCGTCAGAGGTCCGTTGCTTTATGTCGATGTGGATGCCGTATTTCATCGTGATCCGTGGCCGGAACTACTGTCCATTCGCAGCGATATCGCTGTCTACTATGAAAAGAGTGGCCACCTGCTAAGCGGAACTGTGCTCATTGACGACAGCCCATCCGCCCTTGCTCTTCTGGAGACTTGGCAGAAAGGGTGCATGAATGCGCCGGAAATATGGGATCAACTGGTGCTGGAGCAGATTGTGGGGCACGACACTGCCAAGATCGCGCCTGACTATTCGATAACCAGGCTTCCTGTGTCCTTTTGCTGGATATTCGATAATCTTGAAAATGACCCGGTTGAACAGGTTTATATCGAACACCTGCAGGCCAGTCGGGAGGCAAAGAAACACCGACGTTTCCTTGGTCGTATCGGGAAACGGTTACAGCGCAGGCGCGACCGGATCGTGGAGATCGAACGTATTCTATCGGGCGGGATCGGCGCAGATCCTATCCATGAAGTGGCAATGAGGGACGACTGAATGCGGATACCCATTCTTTTATACCACCAGATCGCACCGTTGCCGCAAAGGGATATGCCTTTCCATGGATTGCTGGTGCATCCGGCCCGGTTCCGAAGTCAGATGAAATGGTTGAAGAGGGCGGGCTATCGCGGCCTATCGCTGCGTGACGCTCTGCCATACATCAAGGGCGAGAAGACCGGCAAAGTGGCGGCCATTACTTTCGACGACGGCTTTCTCAACGTTCTGGAAAATGCCGCGCCGGTACTTGCAGATTATGGTTTCACGGCAACCAATTATTTCGTCGCCAATCAGGTGGGCGGAAGCAATGTGTGGGATCAGATGCTCGGCGTTCCGAAGACGCCGTTGATGTCCGTCACCCAGTTGCGCGAGTGGGCAGCGCTGGGGCATGAGGTCGGCGCCCATACACTCGATCATGTCCATCTGACCGCGACGCCGGACGATGAAGCAAAAAGGCAGATCGCCCAATCAAAGATGGTTTTGGAGGATGTGTTGGGTGGCGAAGTCTCAGGTTTCTGTTTTCCATATGGAGAGAACAATGCCATTCATCGCGAGATGGTCAAAGAAGCTGGGTTCAAAACGGCCACGACGACAGTAAGACGACGGACTAACCCAGCCGATGATCTGTTTGAATTGCCGCGGATCAGCATTCGTCGCCGGGATATATGGCCGAAATTCCTCATGCGCTTATGCAGCAGTTAGCGCGACGGCGCTCATTGGCGAGCGCTGAAAAAGACAGTGCCAGCCAGCCGTACCCCGTGACACCGCGTGCAAGGCGTGCCATAGGGAGGCCAAGTTATTACAAGGCCTGCCACGTTTATGATCCGTATCGATAATATCAGCAAGTCGAACAGCCATCGCATTCTGTTCATCGAAACCTCCGCGGCCCTCAATCGCGGCGAAAAAATTGGTCTTGTCGGGCCGAATGGTGCGGGAAAGACGACGCTTTTCCGTATGATCATCGGCGATGAACTGCCGGATGAGGGGCAGGTAACGGTCGAAAAAGGCGTGACGATAGGCTATTTCAACCAGAACGTCGGTGAAATGGGCGGGCGTTCGGCTGTGGCCGAAGTCATGGATGGTGCAGGACCGGTCAGCATCGTAGCAGCGGAGCTGCGCGAGCTTGAAGCAGCGATGTGCGATCCGGACCGTCTCGATGAAATGGATACCATTATCGAACGCTACGGTGAAGTTCAGGCCCGCTATGAAGAGCTTGACGGGTATGGACTGGATGGCCGAGCCCGCGAAGTGCTTGCCGGTTTGAGCTTCAGCCAGGAAATGATGGGTGGTGATGTCGGCAAATTGTCCGGCGGCTGGAAAATGCGTGTCGCGCTTGCCCGTATTCTACTGATGCGGCCCGATGTGATGTTGCTCGACGAACCGAGCAACCATCTTGATCTCGAAAGCCTGATCTGGCTGGAAGCCTTCCTCAAGAATTACGATGGCGCATTGCTTATGACTTCGCATGATCGCGAGTTCATGAATCGCATTGTCACCAAGATCATCGAAATCGATGGCGGCTCGCTGAATTCCTATTCCGGCGACTATGGCTTCTATGAAGGCCAGCGCGCGCTGAACGAGAAGCAGCAACAGGCCCAGTTCGAGCGCCAGCAGGCAATGCTGGCCAAAGAAATCAAGTTCATTGAAAGGTTCAAGGCGCGTGCATCCCATGCATCGCAAGTGCAGAGCCGCGTGAAGAAGCTTGAGAAAATTGACCGCGTAGAGCCTCCACGCCGTCGCCAGACTGTGGCTTTCGACTTCTTGCCAGCTCCCCGCTCTGGCGAAGATGTGGTCAGTCTCAAGGGCGTCAACAAATCCTATGGCAGCCGCACAATCTATGATGGGCTGGATTTCATGGTTCGCCGCCGTGAGCGCTGGTGCATCATGGGCGTCAATGGTGCCGGTAAATCGACACTGCTCAAGCTTGTCACCGGTGCGACCGAGCCGGATCAGGGCATCGTTAATCTTGGCGCCAGTGTGAAACTTGGCTATTTCGCACAGCACGCGATGGATATTCTCGATGGTGATAGCACCATTCTCGAATGGCTGGAGCAGCGCTTTCCAAAGGCAGGGCAGGCTCCTCTGCGCGCACTTGCTGGCTGCTTCGGATTCTCCGGAGATGATATCGAAAAGAAATGTCGTGTGCTGTCGGGTGGTGAGAAAGCCCGGCTGGTCATGGCTGCGATGCTGTTTGATCCACCGAACTTCCTCGTGCTCGACGAGCCGACGAACCATCTCGATCTCGATACAAAGGAAATGCTCATCAAGGCGCTTTCAACTTACGAAGGCACGATGCTTTTTGTATCGCATGATCGCCGCTTCTTGGCAGCACTTTCCAATCGCGTATTGGAACTCACGCCCGATGGTATCCAGCAATATGGTGGCGGCTACACCGAATATGTCGAGAGCACCGGTCAGGAAGCACCGGGTCTGCATGTCGGTTGATGAATTTCAGGGGGCGTTAACTGCCTAATGTCGAAGCAATGCCCACAATCACTGGCCCCATAAGCGGCAAGAGCACGTTGGAGATGGCGTAGGTAACCGTGTATCCGATGACTGGCGTTGAGTTCCCCGCTTGAGACACGAGTGCACTGATTGTTGGCGTGCTGCAATGTTGACCGGCGATCGCACCAAGAAGGATTGGTGTGTCGATCTTCATGAGTTTTGCGCCGACAAATAGCGACACGAGCGCAGGTACGAATGAAACGACCAGGCCAAGCAGGGGAAGGATAAGTCCGTACTCCATGATCAGCTTGATTGCGTCAGGTCCGGCACTCAGTCCTATTGC
>Ga0153948_1000189_pt1 | contig 32879 bp, 39 predicted proteins | sample TSNJ032MetaG_FD_104696 | JGI IMG/M metagenome (GOLD analysis project Ga0153948, IMG submission 104696) | Attine ant fungus gardens microbial communities from New Jersey, USA - TSNJ032 MetaG | ecosystem: Host-associated > Fungi > Mycelium > Unclassified | place: USA: New Jersey, Wharton State... | reverse complement strand
TGTTTTGGGGATAGAATAGCCGACATGAGAATATACTTTTTGAGGGAGTAGTTTGATAGGGAAGCCATTAGATGCTAAGGGTAATCATACTCTCACGAACGAGATACAGTCTCTGTGAACTGGATTCTCATGTGGCGTGGCAAACAATACAGCATGATCATGAAATATCATATCGTGTTGATGAAAGTAGACAGAGGAAAGGAGATATACGATAAGCGATCATGATCTGGGTTTTTCCTGTGGAGGCGAGTCAGAGGATATGGTGGAGCAAGAAGAATGTATACATCATACCTTCTTTTCCTTCCACAAGGCAAGAAGGCCAACACCAGATACTTTCACAACCTTAAAGCGTACTCCGGGAATATCACCCTTAGCTTTGCCACTGCGACCGAAACCAGAAATGAGGACCTCATCGTTCTCGTCCACAAAGTTCAAACAACCATCATTCTTTCCCGATGTCAGTACCACGGACATGGACAACTTGAGTTGCTTACAGGAACAAAAGCGGTGACCTTCTTTCCGTTCTTGATAAGCTGTACACGCACACACTTGCGGATGGCAGAATTAGGTTGTTTGGCTTCAACACCAACTTTCTCAAGAACGATGCCTTTTGCATGAGAAGAACCTCCGGTAGGCGATGTTTTGTAAGTGTTCCCCAAAGTACGTTTCTTGTAGCTTTTATCTGCCTAGAAGGATAGTCGAGATGTCAGACATCATTGGAAGATATTGCCCTGAAGAACGAACCCAACGGTTCTCACGACGAGAGTTGCGAAGCTTACGAGCGGCCTGAAGTCCACGAGGTTTGTTGGCTATTCATGGCGATGTCAGCAGCGACATCGGAATTAGGGAAGCAGACAACATACAGCCCATTATTTGCGGTGTGTGTTGAGGGACTCTGTCGCCTACCGCGTCACATCAACCTTATTTACGAAAACTGTTACAGTATTCGGCTATCTCCGTTCAGGTTACAACGTGATCACTCATGTGATCAGAAGGAAACTTCACGCGCGCGATGTTGTCTTCCTCTGCTCGGCATTTTACACGCGTGCCTCCTCGACAGTGCCATCAATTATTCACATGCCACCTCTTTCACAATGTCTCCCTCTTAGATGAACTCGAATATCGTGGCCTCATTCAAAATGTCACAAGGTAATTGTACTACACTAGGACCGAGGACATCCAGACTGAATAAATAATAGGCCAGAGACCTTGAGGCAAGCGCTGCAATCGAAGCCTCAAACCGTATATTCTGGCGTGGACCCCACCGCTTCCTCCCTCCACATCGGTCACTTGCTTCCATTTATGACTTTGTTGCATTTCCAGATTCGAGGACATCGGATTATTTCCCTGGTGTGATCGTACCTCAATCAGGATGTGCACATACTAATTCCTTGCAGATAGGCGCAGCAACAGGTCAAGTTGGTGATCCCTCTGGACGATCGACTGAGCGCTCACAGGCCAATATTCAACAAGTTGAGGATAATGCCGTATCAATCGCAAAGGGCATTGAACTCTTTTTCGAACGTGCATCAGCCTATGCTCGGAGTAGATTAGAACACATCGACTCCCCAGCGTTGTCCTTGCAAAGTCCCAGCATCCTGAGCAACCTTATGTGGCACGATAAGTTCACTATGCTCGACTTTCTTCGTGAAGTGGGAAAACATGTTCGGATCAATGCTATGCTCAGTCGAGAGAGGTGTGTTGTCGTATCATCTCCTTTAACACATCTTCTTACCCTTTTATCTTAGTGTTCGGGTTCGGTTAGAGTCCCAGCAAGGATTATCCTTCACTGAGTTCACCTATCAACTCCTTCAAGCTTATGATTTCTATCATCTATATAAATATCATAGCTGTAATATCCAAGTTGGGGGATCTGACCAATGGGGAAACATGCTAGCTGGTCTTGAGTTAATTGGACGTCAATCATCTGGCCTCGAGACCTCTACTTTTGGCTTGACAACGCCATTGCTTACCACCTCCACAGGTGAAAAGTTCGGGAAGAGTGCAGGCAACGCTGTGTGGCTGGATCCCAAATTAACTAGTATCTTTGACTTCTATCAGGTACGTTCTTGGACAAAGAACATACCTCATGATTGATGTCACCTTGTATCAGTACTTCTTGAAGGTTACTGATGACGACGTCGAAAAATACCTCAAATTATTCACTCTTCTCCCAAGAGCTGCCATCACTGCTATCATCCAGAACCATCAGGTACACGCAAAGCACAGGCGTCGAAATGGAGTGGTTGACTGGTGACATCCCAGGTTTCTCCTGAAAAGCGCATTGCTCAGAGGCGGTTAGCCTCAGAGGTTACTGAGCTTGTTCATCAACGTATGTCATCTCTGATGCTCCAGGGATCGATCATCTCAATGACCCCCCAAATTTTTGTCTCCGTCAATCATAAGGGGACGGTCTTGTTCGTGCAGAAACTTTGACTCAAATGTTCTTTGGATCTGACTATGAGGGACTTCGAGCTGAAAATGTAAAATCTGCTCTGGATGGAGATCCTCGCCTTGTGATGTTGGATCTCCAAGAAATTCAAGAAACCCCAGTGACCAAGCTTGCCGCAAAGTATGGTCTGATTGCTTCTAATTGTGCGTCTACCCTCGATCCTGGATCTCAGCTTGGTTCTCACTTCCGTTTCCAGCGGCTGCAAAAAATCTCGTCGCATCTCGTGGACTTTATCTCAACAATCAGGTGGTCACGGAAGCACAGTATACTATTCCAGTGTCAGACCTTATCGACAAGCGTATAGCCATCCTCCGAGCAGGGAAAGGAAAATTATTAGTAATAGTAGCCAACTAGAAGCTTCCCAACAGTCAAGACTTCAAGTGATGTGGAACATGTTCCTCGGGCTACTCAATCTATTCTAGTACATTGCTATCATGCTCTGTTAATCGATACGGATTGAACTGTATAGTCTGCGCACAGCCCAATATGATGCGAGGAAACCGATCGTCCCAGTCACAAGGAAATCCATCAAAACAAGGAGGCAGAGATAGCCGAGATAGAGTAGCACACTCGAAAAGGAACCTAATGACATACGAGATGCCCAGTAGAAAAGGCCGTAGGCAAGTAACCAAAATGCACTGCCTCCGCCAGTAAAGAATGCACGCCATTGCCATCTATGATTGAGTTAAGTTGAGCGGTGAAGATACCTGCAGAGACGGTGAGGGTATAAGCATACCTATACTCTTCAGCACAAAGGCAGAAATATGTGAACAAAATTGTCACAGTGGCTGTCGTAAGTGAGACAATGCCAGCTGTGAGGGCGAGGAATCCAAATGCATAGTACGCTCTTGATGCAAAAAGGCTCGAAAGAACAAAATACAATTCTACAAATGCGGCGCCTTCCGATCCCAATATCAGGAGCCAAGTCAGGAGTATCATGAAGTCGGTGGTAAAAACGCACCAAACGGTAGGATGCCACTCAAGATAGCCGCCACCTGTTTGGTCGTTAGAAAGTGCACATATCGGGAGGCCGTACCGTATAGAATCGAAATACGCACCCAGGGTCTGAGGTATTTTGGACTTGGTGGAATTTGGCGTGGGATAGGATTGACACGGACAGGATGAATGAATGACTGAATATTAATGGTCAGTATGATCTTGATGCTATAATGCCGATTGACAGACACGTACACCGTGCTTGGAACCAAAATAGGCACCAATGGCAGAAAGAGGGGCAGAGATACCGAACCACAGAAGGATTATCAGGAGCATAGTTCCTTGGGATAGTTGGGGTCAGATTCCATTGGGCAAAATGATGCCGGAGCTCACCGGAAGGAACAGCTCCAGACGAGCCAGCGGTGACAAGGAAGAGGTTGAGAACGAAGATAATGGCGAAAATGCCACTGTAATCAGAGGAGCAAGTCAATATTATGGGTCTCTGACTCCAGGAATGCGCGTATCACGCTGCCAAGCTTACGTCGGGAACACTGTGGCTGTAAGAAATGCATTCTTCTTTTTGTTTGTCCCTCCAAGTGAAGCATACGTTCGGCTCGAGCAGTAACCCCCAATACTTTGCGTTGTGTTCATCAGCCTTGTATCAGATTTCAAATATAGGTGACCAACCATCCGAAGAATGACCAGCAAACTATCATGACAGTGGCAAGGGAGCCACGGTTAGAAGGTGAAAGGAATCCCAAAAGAGCAAAGACTGTACATTCATTAATTAAACTCTTAGATAGAGAGTATGGCTCAGTACTCGCCAAGTGTGGTTCCAACCATGGCAATAAGCTGAGAACCATTGCCGACCATGATGGATAACACCATCGGCTTAGCTGGAGTGCGAAAGACTTCTCCGTGGACAAGCTTCCAACCCCAATCTTCTTGTACATCCTCCTATTATGGGTGTTGAGTGTATTGGAAAGTCGATGGACAGGACGTATTCATACGCTAGCATCAATTGAATTATACCGCGAAATCTAGAGGAGATAGATTAATTACAATAGAGCAAAGGCAAGAGAAACATACGTCACGCGATACGGTTCGGAGAAGAATCATCCCGACCATAACACATAGGAAAACGACAATGACTATAGAATTGATCAGACTGAACCAATGGATTCGGGGGTCGAAGATGTGCAGGTAGTTATCCCATCTTGTTGCCTGCGACAACGAATCGTGAAATCAAAACGTCGAAGGTTGTACGTACCCACATACCCATGGAGTGTCAGATTGCTGAGATTCACCGGTCAGCTACAGGTGAAAACAAGAGAACTAGATAACGCACGTCCCAGGTGACCCTATAGGTATACCGGACCCTCTGATCATTTTCTTCATTTAGAATTAGGGACCCAGCATTCTCGGAGTCGCAATTTGGTTCGTCTGCTGGGGAACCGTCAATGCTAGAGATGTTTTAGAGCTCTCACTGAAGAATATTGTCAGCAGAATGACTTGCCTAGAGGGCCATACCAGAACACCGACGATACGGTAGGTATCTGGTGTAGGCATATGGTATCTAGACCACGTTATTCATTTAAGCGGACGGGTGAGGTACTTGGTCACACCTGAACACAATGTCATAGTGGTTATTTAATGCAGGCTGATCGCTGAATTGATTCTCGTTGTTTCCCAGATTGAAGCCCATGTCAAAAAAGATGTCTTCGTTTCGGTCGACCTTCATCTCAGCAGCTGGGAGACCGTCAACGAGCCAATTGAGCGCATAATCTTCCCTAATTCTGTCATTGATGAACTTGGCCTCGTCAGGGGTGACATCCTGAGTGCAAAGAATCTTGCATGTATGATTATCCTTCAATATTTCAATCTTTTAAGAAATGAATTAAATTGCGTGTATGTGAGAGATTTCGCGGCATACTTCATACGGCGAGTTAAAGAGGCGGTCACCAAATAATATTGATCCTAGGGACTCTGGCTGAGCTTTAGGTCCATCCTTGGGTTGGCAAAAATGGAATTTAGGATTGTAATAATCATCTGATTTTGTATTAGTCGGCAGCCACAGACTCAAAGGTACATACAGTTAATGAGAGATTTCTATAGTAGACGGTTAGTGTCCTGCCATAACATTATAATATACAATTAGCATCCATACTGACAAGCTTCAGATCGTCTTTCCCGGTGAGCATAGGCGTCAATGCGTTCACAAGAACTTCGACTCGCTCTCCTGTACGGTAATTAGTAGGAGCGGCACCGGGCAGGTAGAAGGCAGAAGCAAGGGGTAGCGTGGAAGCAAGAACGGCAATTAGAGCTGGCGTTCGCATGACTCTGAGCTATAAAGCCAAGATCTCGCAGGTTGGTGTGCAGCCGTAATGAGATAGCGTGGACAAGTGATAATGTAATATAAAATAATACGCGACGTGTCCTGTCACTCTGTGTGACGCTCTGATCCAATTCAACAATGAATCTCAGTATAAAACTAAACGTGCTGGGAAAGATACCACTTTTCAATCGAGAAAGCAACGCATATTTGCACTTCGCATGACTTGTTTGCCTATTTTGTGAGCTGTACTACAGGGTCAGTGTATTTTGATCGACCTATTCTGGGCAAAACCATCAGCAACTACCATATTCGGCTCACACTGATTTATTATTACCCCGGAAATTTTGTACTCAACCTGGCTCTTCGTCAATTAAGGATACCAATGCAGTTTGAGGTCATCGCTAATTGCCCAACGACCAAGGCGCGTGTCTCACGCATGAAACTCGCTCGTGAGCTGTGAATCTTCCTCAAGTGCCTTCCGGGACCCACCAAGCTCTGTCGTACTTAGACGGCGTGACAATGCTACCGACATTTATGCCAGTGGCCACCCAGGCAGCGATCAAGGGATTGACACCCGAACAGGTCGAATCACTTGGAGTCACTTTGATTCTGAACAACACCTACCATCTGAATCTTAGGCCTGGGTTGGAAGTATTAAATAAAGCTGGTGGAGCCCACAAGTTCCAAGGATGGGAGCGAAATCTCTTGACGGTACGATTTTTCTCTTTTATATAGAATCGTTCGAAATGTTACTTCACAGGATAGCGGTGGTTTCCAGCTCGTTTCGCTGAGTAAATTCACTACTATCACGGAAGAGGGTGCTCTCTTCGCTAGTCCATTCACCGGAGAACCGACGATGCTCACCGTACGTCCAGTGAACGGATCTCGAACCTAAGGTACTCATCCAATCTCCCAAAGCCAGAAGAAAGTATATCAATACAACATGTTATTGGCGCAGATATAATCATGCAGCTTGACGATGTAGGTCAGTCTATACCAGTCTTGTGCTCGTCCAAAAGCCCAGCCAGTTTTCTAGTTTCGAGCTTGACTATTGGGCCTCGTGTTGAAGAGGCGATGGAAAGATCTGTCCGGTGGCTCGACCGTTGTATAGCCTTCCATAACGATTCTGGGAAGACAGAAAGCCAGAATCTCTTCGCAATTGTACAAGGAGGTCTTGATCCGAGATTGAGGGATCGCTGTCTTGACGCAATGATAGAACGAAAAAACAACGTTGCTGGCTATGCCATAGGAGGTCTCAGCGGGGGGGAAGAGAAAGGTGGCCCCTCATCATCCATACCTAGACATTTGCTAATGATTATGGCCAGATACTTTTTGGAGAGTGTAGGTTAAGAGTTAATATGGTAAACCCAATTGTTTACGAACTGATCCTCGTGCAGCATCAAACAGTGTACGGACAAATTGCCTGAAGATAGTATGTTTCTCGTCCACGATTTTCGTGACTCAAATAACATACTCAACTTCAGGACCACGGTACTCAATGGGAATTGGCTTTGCAGAGGGTTCGTCTAAAATTCCGCCCAAGGCTCAAATCCTATTCAGAATCTGCACGTCATAGATCTACTTGTCTGTGTGGCCCTTGGAGTCGACATGGTAAGCTAGAACTCTTGTATTTGATCTCCTTGCTAATTTTCAATCAAAAGGCCGATTGTGTCTTTCCGACACGAACAGCACGTTTTGGTGTGGCATTAACACATCAAGGCCCACTCAACCTCAGTGAAACATCTCAACTCGTCCTTAGCATTTCAATCACTAATACTCTTGTCTTCATCAGAGCTGAGCAAGCATGCCAGAGATTTCAGTCCAATTGATGAAACTTGTCCTTGCCCAACATGTTCAGGAAAGACATCCCGTGCAATTTTGCACCATACCATAACGCACGAAACTTCAGCCGCCCACGGTATGTCTGAGCATGCCTTCAATCACTGAAAATTCTTCAACATGTTCACAATCACACAGCAGTAACCCTGCACAATATTACTTTCCAAGCACAAATTATGGGTATGGCAAGGACAGCTATCATGGCAGGCACCTTCCCCAATTATTTGCGCAGATTCTTTGCGGAGTACTTTGGTAATGTAGGTTATCCTGAGTGGTGTGTGAATGCATTGCGAAGCGTCGGAGTCGACTTGTTAGAAGGCAATAAAGATATCAGGGTAGTAACTGGGAGTGGGGCAAAATGGGAGTATTCGCCTTCATGAATGGGATTACGTTGGCTCTTGACTAATACCACTTTTCCTCCTCAAACAATCACTTTTTGTATTTCTTAGTAGGGCGGGCATTTCTAGCTTTCCTCCTTTCCATGACCTTCCTCTGCCTCCTTATCTGATCAGAGGTCTTGAGCTCTGACTTGACCTTGTTGAGAGACTTGCCACCATAGCGACTCGGTTTCCTTTGATTCCTTCCTTTCTTTGGGCTCGTAGTCGAGGGCCTGGCAGTATCTTTGCTATCTCCTTCGTGTTTCTTTTTGAGTTGTCGTACTTTTCTCTCATAGTTCTTCCCGAGCTTGTCTAGCTGTTTCGGTGCACTAACTTTGTTGTGTCGGAACTTACGACCATTTTGCCCTCTATTTTGTAGCCTGGGTCTGTCAGGCTCAATTTCGCCAGTTCTGGGGAGGCTTATCCTGCTTTTAGCCTTCCACTCCTCGAAACGACCACTACGGTAGCTCGCCGGTAACCGGACACCGTTCTCCGTCTTGATCAGCTTCACGTTATCAGCACCAATTCCATCACCCTTGACAAATTTCTTTTTCTTCTTGTCCCAATTGGATTGACGTGCCTTTTTCTCCTGGACAGTCTCATCCCCTGCAAGGTCAAAGGCCACACCTCGTGCTTGCTGCGAAAACGACGATGCCCCGTCCTGTAAAGAATATCTGCGGCACCATGAGTGTCCAAGCACTCTAGTGATGACAAGGGATGTTTTACCCTTTTTCTGTTGAAGCGTCCTTTTGAAAATGTGACATGTAAAATTCTTCATCGCGGAAATTCTTCCTCTTTTGGATGTTGAAAACGGCCTGAAGGAAAATTTCAGGGGAAGACTTTGTCAAAATTACCTTTCTTACCGCGATATCCTCTTCGTCGGCCATCTCCAACTCGTTTACCGTTCCCGTTTTCTCGTCTTCGTCCTCATCACGGACAGAATAATTAGGATTAATCGCCCTCGTAGCTGACTTCTGCAATGCTTCCCTTCTTTGTTTCATCAGGGCAACATTCGCCGAGCCAGTCTTATTTCCAACTTCAAGCACTGTCTCTGATGGCGTAAAAGCATTAACAGCCTTCAACAAAACTTTCTTCGCATCCTCCAACTTCCTCTTTTCGGCAGCATTCGACCCACGCAGTAATACAGGGTGCATGCCAGTATCAGAGCCCGCGAGCTGCCAGTTAGGATCTTTTGTCATTTCCTTTGCACGTTTATAGCTTTGTAGGCTCGCTTTCCCTTTACTGCGTTCATACATGATATGACCGCGTTTCATCACATCACGGAGAGTTGGAAGTGAATGATTTACGTTATCTAGAGACCTAAGGTACTCCATATCCTCGTCAATCTTCTCGCGCTCGAAGGTACCTAGCACAAGGTTTTGTGTAAAAGTTTGGTCACTGTCGTCTGTGATAGTGCTTGTTAGAGGCCTTGCAAGGAATAGTTGGAGGTCACAGAGGTAGGGAAGTTCAGCATGCGTGACGAATGACCACGCCCAGCCTTGACGTCCAGCGCGAGCCGTTCGTCCAACGCGATGTACGAAGACACGAGCGCCATGCGGAAAGTCATAATTGATGACGTTCTCGAGAATTGGAATGTCGATCCCGCGAGCAGCGACATCTGTCACAACAAGCACACTAGTTACACCCTTCCGGAACTTGTCCATTTGGTATGTTCGTGCCTGTTGGTCGAGGGAGCCATAGATGTGTGAGACAGAGTATCCTGTGGTCGACAAAAGACTGGTCAGATACTCGACATGATGTTTCGTGGCAGTAAAAATGAGAGTTTGGTGAGGAGCAATGGTCTGCTCAGAATACTTTTCCTTTCCTTTTTGTTTTTTGTCCTTTGATTCGCGCTCCTCTGTTGCGTTTTTCTTGGCCAAAGGAACTTGAATAACGTCTCTTAGTAGACCTAAAAGACAAGCATCCTTCTCAGCTTGTTTAATAGAAAAAAACGCCATTTTGAGATCAGAGCTTATCCTACTCTCTGCATCCAGCCGCACCAGTTTAGGATTCTCAAGGCCGGCTTTTGCAAATTCCACGAGAGATTTAGGAAGTGTTGCAGAAAAAAGAAGGGTTTGACGAGATGTAGGGAGTCGGTGTATGATCTCTGTGAGGGCGGTCTCGAAACCCATCTCGAAGAGTCGGTCGGCTTCATCGAAAACAACGTATTGGACACATTTCATATCCAAGTTCATTTCAACGATGAGATGCAGGAGTCTCCCCGGTGTTGCAATAATGCTGCAGGACAACTATGAGATCTGCACAAGAAGGAGGCTGAGAGTGCTCACACATCCGGGTTATTCGTGATCATCTCAAACTGCTCATCCATGCCCTCACCACCAACAATTAAGCCCCATCTTAGATTCTGGCCTTTCGAATTTTCTCCCTTTTTATCGCCTGCGTGATCCCCATGACCTGAGTTCCACCCTCTTGACATTTCCTTCCCAACCTTGAGGATCTGTAAAGCCAGTTCACGAGTGGGTAGGAGAATGAGGGCCCGTGCACCAAAAGCGGTTGAGTGACGTCCACTAAGACGTTGAACTAGGGGAATCATATAGGCAAGTGATTTACCAGAACCTGTACGAGCCATTCCAACGAGATCTCGTGGAGGATTAGTGAGCAATGCTGGTATGGTGAGTCGTTGGATTGGTGTCGGTACTCGGTATCCCTGTAGAGTCAATGATCTCAGAAGCGATGGATGGAGACCTGTGGACACCACTATGTCAACTGAGTGTAGTTTGCAAATATCATCTGGCCGTACCCATGCTCTGGAAACTACCTCCACCGACTTCTCCTTTTGCGAATTTTTGCTTTCCCTTAATGCCTTTTACTACCTGAGTACCTTCTTTGACGTCGCGCTTGGCTATTGATTCTTCTATGAAACGCGAAAAATCTTCTGAGTCATCGTCTGCCAAATTTTCTGGCTGTTTGGATAATTTGCGTTTCTTGCCCGTTAGAGCGAAAGAGATGTCATCAGCGTCATCGTAGAAGTCAGGATTTTCAGAAGCAGAATGGTCCAAAGCTTTTGTATCTCTAGTGCGTTTCCTAGACATTCTGTGGAGAAATATGTGGAAGCTACAGTCTGCTAGAGTACATGAAATCTTTCAGTTATGAGCGATCAAGAAAATATGACGTGTGACATGAGCACCGTCACGAGTCGCGTCAGCCTATGTCTTTCCTATTCCCCGTCCTGGAGGAGTTCCTCTTCTTCCTGTAGGCCTGCGCAGTGGTAAGCCACTCACAGAACCTGGTCTTGTGGCACCTATATCAGGTGTATGTGAGTTAGCTGAGTGGTAATCGGAAAGACAAATTACCTGGACGAATTGCTGATGTCGCTCTCGTTGTCCCACGAGTTGCCATCCCTCTTCGTGATATCCCTCTCGAGCCTCCACGGGCAGAATCTCTCTCCCATTTTTCCTGTTCCTGCTTCTGCCGCTCTTTGTCTTCTCTCTCTCTCTGTTCATGTTCTTCTCGTTCTACTCTTTCCCTTTCCCGCTGCAAGGCTAATTTCCGCTCCTCTTCCTCACGCCGTGCATGCGCAATAGCCTCTGCTTGTTCTCGCTCAAGCTGATCTTCATCCTATCCAACCCATCGTAAGAAAAAGAGGGAAGAGCCACGTAGCGTCAAGGCTCACTGCTTCGGCTCCCTGCCAATCCTCATCAAAAAGCAAGCGAGAAACGCCTTCAGATTTATGAAGAATTTTGACATATTTATTGAGTAGGGCATCTGTCTCGGCCAGCTGTTTAACTATTTTCTATCATGGGATGAGCCTAGACACCTTGCTATGAGCTGATGAAAATCCATACACTATTGATGCTACCTGTTGCATCCAGTGCTTCATTGAATGTGGAGAAGACAGCATTGAGCTTTTTGAGTATGAAAATGTCATTCTGTAACTTCTCCTCGTGAGCTTTAGCACTGAGATCCGGGAGTGATAGATCTTGGTGTGTAGATTCAATGTGCGAAGAAGCAGACTCAGACGCCATCAGCGATGATTCAGAAAACAAGCGGGACCCATCCGCAGCAAAAGTAAAATCAGACTCGTCAGAATCATACATCGCTATCTGTGCGGCCCTGCAACAAGGGAAGGGAGGCAAAAGTTACAATCATTCTACGTAGTCTATTTTGGAAAGGAGACAAATATATATACACAAGATGTGAGCTGGATTTTTATTCATGATAGCTCCTCAAAGTCTATATGTAAAGAGCTATTGAAGGGTATGGGTACTATAAATCAAGAGCTGATCAATAGCACAGAGAGAAACGAGATCTGTAAAATGTGACCCTTTGATTGATATACTAGGACATAGTACCTTTCTGAAGTAGAATGCATTCTCTCAAACGCTGGATTATGCAAAACATATCGCGGCACCGAGGATCCCCTGTCCCAGGTGTAGCTCGACAGAGTGCAAAGTATTATATTATTACCTACAAATTATCGTAAAGTCTAAACAAGAAAAGCCTGAGCATAGGCAGGCGAGAAGTTCTCGAGGTATCCCATATGCGTCGCTTCATTAAACAAGTACTCATCATGCTGAAAGTACTGAAAGAGAATGCATCCATGCATCATGCTCATACGGCAACATAACCACCTCTCGAGGACCGTCGTGGATGCGTGGAGGAACATAAGTGGGAAATGACATCCTTGAGCATGTACGGCATTTCTTGCCAAAAGTCTCGGTGCCTGAGAAGAAGTTCAGAGAAGTGTCGAACAGGATGCAAACCACTCACGGAATTAGGTCAATGCCTCTCGCACCATACGTTGAATAGTTGTAATAGGCTCCCAAACCAAAATAAGCGACAAAAATCAGCAGTATCCTGTTGTCCAAAGACGTGAAATCAATGGATGGTTTTCCTTCCAGAGCATGTCGTGCTTACACAAGGAAGAACCATCCAAGCCCACTGCCGACGCTCTCTTCCTCAGAACCACTGTCATTGCCGCCTTTATTTCCCTCGTCATCCTTCGGAGGTTCAGAATCGGTGGTCTTCGGGCAACCACCAGGAGAGGTCCATTCAAGATTCAACATCAAGTCATCATAAGAGAGGAATTTTGGACCAGAGGTAGAACTCGGATCGCAGTAAATTGTGAGATTGAGCTTCTGGGTAGCTAATGTCGAATCAGCTGGATCCGGATATCTCGGGCCTTCAAATACAATGCCCAGGGACTTGGGGTCTACGATGGGAAAGGTTTTTCAGCACATACGCACTAGACGAGGATCGGAATGTGAGAAACCTACCCGATAGACTTGCTGTTACTTTATAGGTCGACAGCGACTCAACGAGAATGACTACCGAAATTATTCGATCAGATTCTCCTGGCTTCCGGTTCATCGTAGTAAGACAAGCACGAGTGCCTTTTATGCACTGGACGTGGTATGAACAATAGGCGTGGGTTCGAGGTGATTGAGGATGCTGACCTGGTCCCGGTCTTCTACGCCCTCCACATGTTTGAGGTCAGCGCAGAGATTGAACCTGAGCTGATCAATCATCGTCGTCGGAGGCATTTCTCTTGTTCGATTGAGATCATACTCGTGCGCAAGTCTAGTCAAATCAAATTCCGCGCCGGATGCAGTAACGAGACAGTCAAAAGGTTTTTGTTCATCTGCAAGGATCAAACCCGACAGAAAGAGTAGACAAACTAGAGTGACGGAAGCAATCCGACAAACCATTGGAAAGAAAGGAGCAGGTGCAGGGTAAATACCTTAGTCACATCACGTGGCATACAAATCATTAAGTCTTAAAACAGGCGTCTCGTTAGAACATGGTTTCCTCCTCTCAATTCTATGGTTCCACCAGACTCCAATCTGTCATTGACTGTTATCCCCCCGGTACCTGGCAATGTCACAGTTCCTGATGTTGCTCTCGGCGTCGAAATTTCAAGCGTCAAAATATTCCTCTCGATGTTCCATTTTACCCCAAACCAACCGAGCCCAGTTTCCAGACCCCCTTCTGCAGATTCTAGCCCACTCAAAACAGGTGCTATTGTCCACGTTTGTCCTTGAGGTGACGTGATACCGATCCCCAAGACGTGGAACGTCAAAGCCGGCGTCGGACCTGTGGACCACCCATGACTGTGACTGGTGTACGAGTGATCAAAGTTGTAGCCTGCAGCAGAGCGATACCTGAAATTCTGTATTCAGCATCTAGTCACAAGAAGTGGCTGATATCCAGGCAAGCTCACCCAAGCGAGCCGTTAGCCGTGAAACCCTCCAAAAGAGTCGATTGAACAGATAAGTTGGTGTATAACATATATCCCCACTTTTACGAACATAAGTTTTTGTATGTGCATTACGAAGTTCTCACCTCTAATTGAGGCACGCCGACTGGTCAGTAACTTGACTTTGGTAGCGTTGACCCAGCTCACCTCTGTGAAGTAGATCAATCGCGCGCTCGCCTTCTCCTGCGATGAAATGGGCTTGAACCTAGTGAAAGTCAATCATTACCATCGGGTGAAGATATTAGTAAACTACTTCAAATCCGCCCACGAAAGGAATGATCGTGTCGTTTAGCTCAGGGCTTAAGGGTCCAATATCTGTCCAGAACTGCGTCAAGCCCTTACTGACTGCCTTATTCTGCTCCTGTGATTGGGTAATATTAAACAAAATAGCCATTGAGTTCCCATCCTGCGGGTGCAGTGAACTGAGCTCGTTGTCACGATACATCCCGACTTCATCGTCCCACAGTACATCGTTGATCGCCTTCTTCAACAACACTGCATTGGCTGAATAGGTAGCAGACATATCTTCATCTCCCACATGGTTTGCAAGCTCGGACGCTACAATCAGAGACTGTCAAAAAGTTATCACCAGCCAACCCAGAGGTTTTACAGTTGCTCACTCTGTAAAGCAGGACATTCGCTGCGATGTTGTGGCCTTGTCCCCCGTCCCTTCCCCAGTCATTGGAAAATGATTGTGGAACGTTCATCAACCCTGTCTTATCAACCTGGGCTTCCAAAAAAGCTAGGGCTTTGGTGTAGTTTGTCCAAACTGTTTGAACAAATTCCAGATCTCCAGTGTACAGCCAAACATTATGCGCTCCGATCAGAGACCAAGAAATGTAGGTGTCACTACCTCTGGCATTAATTGGAGGTCCGGAATATTGGAGAGCTCCGGTCGCAGGGTCTTGCGTCGAGAACATCACGAGGAGTGCATTTTTACTCGACAGGATATCGTTAAGAGCAACTAGTTCTGTGTGGCTCGAAATTCCCATATCACCTATGTAGGTTTATGAGAAGTTCCAACTTCATACTGAACAACTAACCTGGCCAGATATTTCTATAGGTGCTTTGTCAACAGTTTTGCGATCAAGCATGTCAGAATAACTCACCGGTCACGCTTCGCGCCGTCGACCAAGACAGGTCCTTCGACTGGACCTCCAGTAGCATTATTAGCCCACCCTGAAAGTCCCTGCATCAACTCTGATACAATGCATGGAAGGAAGGTTCTTACCGTTTGGACGCGGACAAGGTTGCTGTCGAGCTTGATGCACATCAATCGTGTTCGTCTGAACTGTATACGCCCCGGCATACCACAATTTCGTCAAAAAGTCGGGATCGTGAAAATTGGGGTCTCGTGTAAAGAAGTAACCCGCATAGGCTGTCAAGTCATCCCAATGCGGCATGAACGTGTTATGTACACCAACATTCGAGATGCTGACAGGAGCCTCGGAATTACTGACGATTGTCAGAAATCGGAAACCGCCACGCTGTTCGCCGATGGTCTGCTGAAATTGTCCCTGTGAAAGGGGTCCTGGGAGAGACTGTACCCCATCTCCATTCATTGAGGAGGAGCTGCGACAAGAGTCGTCCGAATTGCTGGGACTAATAAATTGTGTAGATTCGGTAAATGAAAGGGAGAGTCTGGAATCTGCAGTTGAATCATCGACGTGTAGGAAAGCCTGTCCTCCAACCTGCCATCATTGTTAATCAAACGATCTTTTACTCCATAATGCTACGTTACCTCTTGACCAAAGTCGACGACGACAAAACTACCGTTGCCAGTTAATGTCGCTGTCCCGGATCCAATGAGAGCTTGGGCATTCTGAACGTTTCCTTGTGTAGAATGAATGCTAGCTGGCCGACTGGTCCTGTCTTTTGGTGCAAAGTTGAATTTGTCCCATGGACCTTTCGGAGCTATTGAGGACGCCTGTAATGCACTGAACAGCAAAGCCACCAGTGGAGCGAGCATTTTTGCAAATTCTCAGGCAGGATATGAGGTGTAGTGACTTATATACTTCTTCTCTTGTACCCCATGCCACAGCTTCTCGAAGGTAGCTGAATCATCACATGAACTCGAGAGTACAGCTGTCCCAGGATGTCGGCATATAATAAGCACAATTTCTCAGCTTTGAAGTCTTCTTTCACTTATTAGACAAAATGAGGTCCACCGAATCCTAAGACTTCTGATGAATGGGAAAATTAGAATGAGGCTTGTTCGGTCGTGTGAAGTAGAAGGAAATCTCTCTCCGCCATTGTACCATTGTAAGCTTCTACTTGTTGGTCAATCCCCTTTATCGTTCCAGAAGACTCGTTATTAATGTACGCAGGTCTTTCCGTGGACAAATTTCAAGCGCCAGAGATGTCCTTCAATGTAGATGCTTGTAATTTATCTTTTTGTTTGCACACTACATGACCACGCTTACCCATATGCACCTTGCTTCCTTCCCATCAGGGATACCTAATAATTCATTCTGATTACTTCGATACAGGCTTTGGTACAGGGAATAATCCGGACAATCAGAAACTCAAATAGAACAACGAGCTCCGTGAATTCGTCTACCATGGCTGAGGACAAGACGCACTTTTCCAGCAGGCTTTCTGCCTCCTTCTCCTGTCGCCGAAGTTCTCTTAACCACTCTTTATCAAAGCATTGCGCCTTTTTTCCACCAAGCCCTGAGTTAGAGAGGTCCACACTTGTTGCCTTCTTTCGGGGTATCCCAAATACCGCTCTAGACGATGGCATGTACAGATTGTTCTTGTGCTCAACTGGGACCCAAAACAGCGGCACATTGTCCCGACCCATTACCCATCCATTTGTCATGCCTTATGGTATAAGCTCATATCCATGAGCGGAATGCCAGTGCTTGCCTGGGTAATCTGCTAACGTGCCATATTTTCGAGCCAAGAGAATAACATGCCGTGCTTGTTCCATCTCGTATGAACACGATGTATATTTTGGGACCCAAAATCTGAGCGTACAGATGGCTAGTATAGACATCATAGAGACCTATTGTGTCTTCCTTCCCACACCAAAGAGTGATGAGTCTTTCGCCAGGGGAATATTGAGTAGGTGAGAGGGCAGTTTTGTGCATTGAAACTTGCCAACGAGTTGGCCGGTTCGCGTGTCCCAGACCCGGACGCGAGTCATCGCGAAACCAACATACGAAGAGTTTTCCGTCGGGTGAGTACTGAGGTGAAACAGCCAGGTTTAATGTGGAAATATGCACTTGATCATCAAAGTAGACACAATGAAATTGGGCAGTATCGTGATTCTATGAATACTCTTCCACCAGGTCATTGCATGTTTGGAAGGCAACCTTCCAAATCTGGTCATTTTTTGGGTCGAATGTCCCATACGGTGATGAGAGATCTAGACCAAAGGGGAAATGCAATCCCTATGCTATCTTCGTCTTTGTTTTCCATGTCATCGTCAAAATACGCACGGGCCACGACTTCCCCATCCTGTGACTCTTACTTTCAGGACCATCTGCAAACATTGATGGAAGCTTTGATGCTTCTGCCTCGTTACTCTTCCTATTCCACTCTCGAAGGATCAAAACAAGCCTGGAACGGGCAGCTTGCAGTAACGCAGGCTATGACATGAGACGGAAGACTGAAAAAGTGGTATTCAGATTTACGAACAGAGATCAAGGTTGGGAAGAGAATTTCGGATTGAAGGGTATGCTTCTAGCCATCTGATGATACTTCTTATCAAGCTCACATCAATACGCATCATTGCATTTCATGCAACTGTCGAGGGGTTGATTTCCACCGAAAACCAGGTGTAATTGGAGAAATCTATCAAATCGTATCATTTGATGTCAGGTTTCGAAAAGATAGATGGCATTTGGATAGTGTTAGAATGTTGTATTACAGAAGACGTGCATAGTTCCTACTTCGAATTCTTTCTAGAATACGCAGTGGTAACTTAGTTTACTGGTAACTTACGTCAATTTTCTAAATAGAGATAATCCATCGAAGCGTGACGATGCCTGGCTCTTATCGTCCAGATATCCGAACAAATTTCAGGCAGCTCTTGTAATCATGGCTGGACTTGAAAGCCTTGCGTCACTAATCTATCATGAAAAGCAGCAGGATGGATCAATGCTTTGCGCACAACATGCGCTCAATTCTCTCCTTCGTACGTCCTTTGTCCTTGAGACCCAGTCTGTAATAACCGAGTTCTAGAAGGACCATACGTATGTCAGCACGGAGAACCACTGTTATATACTAATACAATCTTTCTTCCTTCGTCTGTCAGTTCACAGCACCAGATCTTTCGGAGATTGCGCGGAAACTAGACCGGCTGGAGGCGCAATACGACACAGACAACCGGCGAGGTGGCAGCAAGAATATGGACGATACAGGCATTTACAACACACTGATATGTCACTTGTTATTTCTTACAGTCACTAGGCTTCTTCTCCGTTCAAGTCATAGAAGAAGCCTTAGAAGTTTGGGGGCTCAAGTGAGTGCTCAGCGTTTTTATGACCACGAGATTCACATCTCTGTATCATCATTTTTAGTCTTATACGGTGGCGTAGTAATGCCATGCGCCCTTATCAGGATCATCCACAGTGGGTCTTTGCTCCATGAAAATGACTCGACGGGCGTTGAGAGTCCCCGCAGCACTCAATTCGCCTTCATTCTTAATATGGGGGAGCATTGGTTCACTTTGCGACGTTTCGGGCCTGCTTTGGCAAACATAGACAATGACGCTGGCAAGGGACATTGGTTCAATCTTAATTCTTTTTTATCTGCGCCGGAGTGGGTTGGAAAGCTTTATCTAGGAATGGTATTACAGCAAGCGGAGACAGAAGGTGCGTTACAAAAATGTATGTCTCGATAATACTTATGCCCGTTTAAAGGCTATTCGGTTTTTGCAGTTACGCAGTCAAATGTATCCCAACCTCTTGCCCTTTCTCGCACAGAAGCGGATGAGATTGCGGCTACACTTTCGGAGCCCCAATCAACCACTCTACCTGATCTCTCTGTGACAAAACACGTCCAGGTTTCATCCCGATCAACAACAGGAGCATCGGGAAGCGGGAACCAGCGGGAAAGCTCAGAAGACAGCGGGTATCCAGAGGGGGTTGAAGACGAGGATTATGAACTCCAGGCTGCACTTCAGGCCTCCTTGACAAGTCGGGAGGGGTATGGTTCGTCATATTATGATGATATGATTGGCAGCTCTGCCGATTCATCCTCGCAGACCTACCCCAATGTAGCGAGCAGGTCCGCCTTAGGCGACGCGAACAGTCGTCCTTTCCGGCAATATCATGGGGATGATTCTGTCGATCCTGATCCTGTAGCAGCGAGTACGGAACGAAATCGAGTGCTATTACGACGTATGCGGGAACAGCAGGAACTTGCACAGAGGGAATTATGGTCAGTTAATCCTGAACAACAAGACGAGCGGAGACAGGCACGATTGAGACGGGAAGAAGAAGAAGAAGCTGAGCAACTTAGAAAAGCAATTGCGGAAAGTGAGGACATGGCCCGGCAGTGGGATGAGCGTCAGAAGAGCAGTTCCCAACCAACGCAAATTCCAAGCTTTCAATCTGCCTCAAGAAATGACGATACATCGATGCCTGCAGCTGAAAATTCTCTATCAGCATATCAAAACTACGATGATGAAGATGCAGAATTACAGGCCGCCCTCCGAGCCTCGCTTGAGAATGTCCCTTCGGGACGGCATCAACAACCTCTCCAATCAAGATTACCGGAACCAACGGCTCAACGCACCCCAGTGATTAGTAGTCAGAGAACGTCAAAGGGCATGGATGTAGACGAGGATGAGATTGAAACTTGGCCTTCTCAGTTTTCCGATTCTTCAGGAAATATAGGTTCATCAAGCAGGCATCTAAGCTTGGATGAGATTAGGCAGGCTCGGTTAGCTAGATTTGGTTCCTGAAGTCTATCATTGAAGGTGTTGAGTGTCTCGTTGAATAGACGGCTCTTTGTATAATGAAGTCCAGTCACCGGTCGCGCACTGGTAAGGTGAATCTATCGAAGACTTCATGATCGGCATCGAAGACCCACAAGGCCACTTTAAATTGGTATCTATGTATGATGTACATAAGTCATATTTGAGAGAAATTTTTCTGGATCGTTTTGGGGTACGTTGGCGACTCCGATTTCTTGGTTGAATTTACCTTCACGAATCCTGTAGGTACATGTTGTATGGTATGGAATAAAAGGTGAACAAGAGATAGCTAGCACTCAGTCATACTCGTCTTCCATATTCATCGACCTGCCAAGTCTAATTTCATCGACATCATCGTTACTTTAGCTTTATCTCTGGTCTTCATACTGTTCGCAAGAGTTTGGACAGATTACTAAGATGATCATCATGGGAAGACCTCGTCTACAATTGATGGGTCCAATTTTACCTTCCTACGTCTATGTCGCAGTTTCTCGTCTGCTCTGGTCAACATGTCCTTCTTCCCGAGACAGACATTCCCCAGCCAGCAACGATTGTCGTCGACATATTAACAGGAAAGATCACGGACGTTCGACTTGGGAAACACTCCCGAAGTGATTTGACACTGTATTTGCCATCAAACAGTGAGATCACTTGGGTCGATGCCGGAGATAAAATCATTCTCCCGGGACTCGTTGAGTACGTGCTCTCAAGCCCGATCAATGTTAACATACAGTTTGATCTATGAGTTGTTACCTAGTGCTCATGTTCATCTCAACGAGCCCGGGCGAACTGACTGGGAGGGCTTCTGGACAGGGACGCGTGCTGCGGCGTCAGGCGGCGTTACAACAGTCATCGATATGCCTCTCAACTCGATACCACCCACGACGACAGTAGATAACCTTGCAATAAAGCGAAAAGCAGCTCATCGACAATGTCATGTCGATGTCGGCTTCTGGGGAGGAGTGATCCCTGGAAATCAGGTGACACTCATCATCGAGCGGCCTGACGGATTCGCTAACGACAGTTTGTGATAAGAATCATCTTGGCCAACTCATCGATGCTGGTGTAAAAGGTTTCAAATGTTTCCTCATAGAAAGTGGCGTTGATGTGAGTGACATCTTATGCATGACTATCTTGAAATCACCTCGGTTGATCAGGAGTTCCCCTGCGTTGGTGAGCAAGATGTGGATCTGGCCATGCAAGCACTTCAGGTAAACAGTTTATCAGTGAAGAGCTTGTAAACAAATTTGATGACCTTAGAAAGGGTCGGAAGACTGTTCTTCTCTTCCACGCTGAACTTGGAAAAGTATATGATGGCGGAAATCCAACGCATTATTCGACGTTCCTCAAATCTCGACCACAGAAGTTGGAGGTTGATGCTATCCAACTTATAATAGAGCGACATCAAAAGTATCCCGAACTGCGATGCCACATCGTCCACCTCTCTGCAGCCAATGCCCTTCCTTTGATACGGGAGGCAAGGGCAAAAGGTATTAGGATTACGGTTGAGACTTGCTTTCACTATCTTTGTCTGACTTCAAATGATCTCCCTGATGGCCGACCTGAGTTCAAGTGCTGTCCGCCGATTCGAGATGAGGACAACAGGAACCTACTGTGGGAGGCTTTGGAAGATGGGACAATTGACTTTGTGGTGTCTGACCACAGCCCGTGTGTTGCCGAATTGAAAATAATAGAGGAGGGAAACATTATGAAGGCATGGGGTGGGATCAGCACGCTTGGCCTCGGTCTAAGCCTCCTCTGGACAGAAGGACAGAAGCGTGGTGTAACACTTGGTAAAATACTGGACTGGACTAGCCGTCGCACAGCTGAGCATGCTGGTATTGGAGATCACAAGGGACAGCTGAAAGTTGGTTATGATGGTGATCTTGTCCTTTGGGATAGTGAAGCAGAATTTGAGGTGAAGCCACTAAATGACGTCTATTTACAGTTCGTTTACTATTCCCGTTCAGGTCACGAAGGAGGGGCTGAACTTCAAGAACAAAATTACACCTTATGTAGGTCAAAGGCTGCGGGGAGTTGTTGAGCAGACATACGTACGCGGAAGACTAGTATACGACCGTACAGGAGGTGGTAATATTGTGGAGCGATTAGGGAGCTTTGTGTAAAGGGGACTATGTAGTAATCAGTATAGCACGTGTAGTCTTGCAGGGTACCGCTCTCTCCTTTACTCTTTGTTTCGGACTTGGCCAGAACTTTCTTTGCTCCCCTCATGGTACCCCTTCTCTTCCTCGTTCTTATCACGGCATGTGCGCTAGCATACGTTCCAGCATCTCCAACCAATTCATCCCAGGCCGCCATCGCGGGCGGACTAAACATTACCGACATTTCCAAGCTTCGTCTTCAGTGGTATTCAAACGGGTCAGTCTTCCTTCTGAGGATATCTTCATCTCTCTCAAAGCTCTAGGAACTATGTGGAGAATGTGTCATACCAGCTCGCCGGCAATGGAAGCGATGGAATTAGCAAAGTGCGCCACCCCTGACTGTTCACCTGCATTGACCCCTAATGATTCAACACTGTAGGGTATCTTAATACACTTCACGGAAGAATTTGTCGACGAAACGACTCCACCAAGTACGCCATCTCGAACGTTCCCTGATTTGACTTGAGCTAGTTGTAGCGTCTGCTCCATGGATTGCAATGGTCTCTTGTGATGCCAATTCGACTGACGCCTCAATGGAGATTGATATTTTCACCCTGGCACGCGACAAAGGTGCCATTGCGGCTGTCAGTTCAATACCCGGCCCAGTGACTTTGTGCAAGCGCTGACACCTTGTTAGTTACTATACTCGCTACATTCACTTGCATGTGTCATCAATCCTGAATATACTGATCCTTCAACATTCGATCAAGTTTTCGACATATTTTCGACCCAGAGCAAGACCAGTGCTCACCTCATCGACTATCAATTCGGTCAACTGATACCCGCGAATGCCAGTATTACGAAGTACGATTCATCAAGGTTGAACAACACGGCGCAAGCCATTCAAGATTCAATACGAACAGGCTATGCCACTGAGTCAGGATTTTTATATGCGGATCTTCGTGCATACAACGCTACAGGTGATTCAGATGGACCGTCTAACGGTAGCGTCGGCACTGGGAGTGGCAATGGAAGTCGCTCATCAGGTTCAAGCAACACCGCCCTGGCTATGTAAGTTTAAATTATAGTTGGTTATTGGTTGCAATCTACTTTCAACCTAGGATCGTTCTCTACGCCATCACGGGCTGTGTTTCTGCTCTCTTCTGTGTCGTGATAATTTCAGGGGTATGACCTTTGCTCACTCTTTATCGTCAATAATTTGTCTCCAGGCCATACGGGCGTTACGGCATCCTGAACGCTACGGCCCGCGGACTCGGATAGGATCAGATGGTCCAATTCAAAGTCGTGCTCGAGGTCTCACCCGCGCTATTTTGGATACCTTTCCGATCGTTAAGTTTGGGGGAGGTGGTAGTGGTGGAGAGGCCCAAGATGGTACCAGTGGAAATCAGGTGAAAGACGTTGAAGCTCAAGAGCTCACACAATGGGAAATTATCGACGGGACAACTATGAAGGAACGCACTGCATCTGTCGCTCAGACCAAAGAAAGTAATGCAGGTGGGGTCCCCTCTCCTGGGATGGAAGATAGACCAGTCACGTCGATGAGTAGTCCCAAACCAAGTACGTCTCGCAGCGATCATGGTGATGATCGTGGTGAGGGTCCTTCTACCCCCTCGCCTACAACTCTCACGCGTTCACATGGATTTGAATCTCAATATGGTATCTGCGTTCGGGATGACCTAAGCCCTGAGGCTATGGGCAGGGGGACATGTCCAATATGTATTGTTGATTTCGAGGAGGGTGACGATATCAGGATATTGCCTTGCGAGGGCAAGCATCGCTTTCACCCAGAATGCGTTGACCAGTGGCTCCTTGAGCTATCAAGCTCATGCCCAATATGTAGACAAGGTGTGCTGGTCCGCCAACTTTGAAATCACAAGGCTAATAGTTATCGGAGATTTCCTAGCGCTAGCGAACATGATCTCCTATGATGATGAGAACGAAAGCCAGGAAATTGATATCAATGGCCTCCGTCCTGAATTAACTGATAATCGTCATCAACATCATCCGACGTCTGGTTCACGACGATATGGACCGTCTATGTACCAAAACAATCGGTTTTCAAGATACCTACGTTTTGCCACAGGAAGACGACATCGGCGCCAGCAACAAGTAAGGGATATTCAGGATGATGAGCATCAAGAGAGTCGATCCGATGTGTCGAGCACAGTTTCTCCCCACATACCTCAAGGAGCTGATGGAGCATACCATTGAGCTTGGGATTTGCCATCATGTGCATTTTGTGACCTATCTCCTTCTATACATACGAACTATCTCATTTATAGGAATTCATACCCACAAATTTTCTGCTATTAGGATTGTATAGCCATTGGACACCTATGATCATGTATTTTCAAACAACATTTCTTCCAAGTGAAAGAGCTATTCATTGGGTTAGGAAAATTCTGGGTGTAGGGGTGACACATTGTTAAATGTGGATTATATCTCAAGACAAAAAGGCAAATAGACAGGGTCTATCAGGAGTAGGGTATACTCTCAAGGTATTAACAAAGGGTAGGGATAGTTGTTCGTCTATCTAAGTAGTAATAGCTGCTATGAGGTTGGCTGTAATAGCTAAGGGATATGATTGATACTGTTCCTTTTAGAGAGAAAGTAGCATGTAGGGAATCTTACTTGGTTGTCAAAAGACTGACAGTGTTTATGGGGAAATGATAAATACTGACTGACACGAATATTTATACTTTCCCTCCTTTCATAGATAGGAACCTGAATTGAGTATATCAGAGCAATCGGACAGTAGCGAAAAAATATTCACCGAAAGGCATGAGTCTCCCTTCAAAGGAAATGATCCAACTTCTTAAGGTACAGCGAGTTAACCAATTGTAACTGGAGATTATGTCAGCTGAAAGAAAACGGATGAGGCACTTGTGACTGCTCCCACACTTGCATTCACGAGCCAGGAGCACACTCTTGTCTATCTGATATATGTCCTACACTCACAATATCTCTTCATATCCACTCTATTCAGGATTTGAAACAATGGAAAATGCTAGTATGGTACAAATCATCCAAATCTTTGGTGAGTGTCACATTATCCCATCAGCTCTGTTGATCAGTAATCTCATTACATTTCCTCCCAGAATTCATTGGGAAGCTTAAGGACCAATTTCAACAACTGCTCACTGTAAAGTACTCTGACAAGGCAGATAGTCCTCTTCAAAGTGTTGAGAAAAAACTTGACAACAATATCAGGATCAAGCAACATTTGAAGCTGACCCAGAGCAGATTGTAAGTGGAGCTCAAGCCTGTGCGATCCTACATATTCATGTGATATAGGATATTTCAGGAAGGGAGCAGCCTAAATATTGAAATACACAAGCATTTCAAACAGCCCAGAGTCTTCAGGTCCAAGCAGGCCTCACAAGATGATTTACTGTGTCAAGCTAGCATCAAATTTGATGATTTATGGGATCACCTAGCCTATGAAGCACAGCAAGAAACCAATTGTGAGGTTGATCTTTGCCTTGATCATTTCCTATTTACCCAGGGCACCTTAGTGAACTTGCAGGTGGAGTTCACCAATCCAATTTCAGGATTACAATTTTAGATCATCACTGAGGTACACACTTTATCACTGTTAAGATGTGGATTTCCTACTGAAACTTGATCATAGATCTATGGCAGTAATTTACATGCTCTAGATGCCCAAATCAAGAGTACAGCAGAAAGCTTGAAATTCTTTAAACCACTTTTCAATTGCCCAGGTCCTGTGAGCACTGGTGTTGGGATGCTTACTGAATTCGGCAAGGTTGTCAGTGGGGTAATAAATCAAATCATCCTCTCATCTGCTCTGATTGATCATTCCCTTGGGAAGAGACTCATTGCTCTTAGGTCCAAACCCAGAGATGTAATATGCCTCTTTGATGCCTATACCAGCTATCTACACACTCAAATTTTGGGTCAAGCAGAAGAGTACATGGTGTTTATACAAAATGGAACAATGTTGGCATACTATTCCCCTGACTTTGGTTTGAGAATCTGGGATCTCACAACTGAGCACTGGCAGTGCACTCATGGATATGACCTTATGTAGCAAGGCATGATGGATGGGTCAGGACGACGAGCCACTATTTTGGGTCCCAGTCAAGCACAGGGAACATCTGAGTATGCTACCATTCAAAGTGGTGATTGAGGCTCCCCAAATGAACTCAATGATCCTGGACTTGTCTAACTCAAGGTTCAGCAGAAAGTGGACAGAATGCATCGACAAAGGGTGGTTGAGAGAACCCGAGAAAAAGGAGAAGAAAGTAGGAAACCTATTGGAGTAAGAAGACAAGCTGCATCCTGTCCTCAGCCGAAGTACTTGAAGGTGTTCAAATACGTGAACAGGAGAGTAGGACGACTTTGCTCCACCCAGGTTTTGCTCTCAAAACATGTTGCTCCAGCAAGTCTAAGGACTTCCAATTGCCTAGGCTATTCCATGTACTTATGGCTGCCAAGCCCCTGCCAAAGCAATTATAATGAATGCTCTCAATGTCCTTTCGTAGTCATGCAGTGGAGATGAGATGCAACAGTCCATTCAATTCATCACCCTCTACCAACAAAGAAAACAATAAAACTTAGTTGACTCAATACACAAAGGAATTGTAGAGAGAGGCAAATGTTTTGTTTGTTCCTGAGACAAATGATTAAGACTTAGACATAGGCAATGCAATCAAATCGAGGAAAATTCCTTCTGATTGTCGAATCAAAGACATTAACATGGAATAGAGATAGACGGGCCATAAGCTTGCGCGCGGGCACCACGAGCTCTGGTGTTTGAGAGATAGATCGGAAGAACACTACAAGCACAACGGGTGATTCCCACTACTAAAAAATGAGGCAATGTGATAAATGAGGGAAGAGCTACCTGTATCAAGTGCAAGCAGTCAATACAAATGTGCACATCATAGACATTCAAATAAAAAATGTAGGCGTCTTTATTTTTCCACTTCATCTATCCTGTCCTCTTGTCCTTACCTACAGATTTCTGTCTTTTGAGCATGAGCTCAAATGAATTCATTGAAATAGTATATGATAGTAACACTTCCAAAGCGGACTGTCTACGTACACAATGTAACAGATTGCTGAAGTTAAAAAAAAGAATTAAAAGAATTCATATCAAAGTAGAGAATATACATTAAATTCTCTCTCGAAACTGGATTAACTATTAGTTGTTCTATATTCCTATGTGCCACTTGAGCAGCCTAGGAACAGACTGCTGTAAGCAGTTCATAACTCAGCTCAAACTATAGAGCATTTTGAAATGTAATTAGGTAGGACATGGAGAAATTGGATTCAATAAAAATGCCAATATAAAATCCCCTGTTGTTTCCTAGAGAATTTAATTCAAAGGTAATTTAGACGGTTTTGAGGCGGCATGAGTAATCAATACACCAATGAGTGCTGCTTTCTGAACTAGTCTGAGGAACAGTGTTATTTCGATCAAGAGACTGGTTGTTATCGGTCTTCAGCTAGACCACAGTGGGCATGTGCGCCGTATGAGCCATAACAACTAGGGAAGTGTCGCATATCCACTATGACTAGGAATCGCCTTAAATCAACGGCCTAGGACGCTAATCCATGGACGTTCTTAGTCCCGCAGCCAACGCCGAGAAAAGACGGGGAGTTCCCTGGAGCACTGCCATATGGTATTATGGATCTGTCCGTTTCTCCTTCCGGGTCACCCAGAGCACAGACTGCGAGCACCGATCAATGACAATTAGGAAACGTGCCTCATCTCAAGAGCCAACATGGTGTATTATAAGCATCCTAGGTTTTGAACTGGTGAATTTCCTATTACTAAAGGAGACAAAGCATACTAATGGTGTTTCACAGGATAACCGATTACCTGCCTACGACCCAACATTTCTCCAATCTGCCTCAACTTCAGCAAATGGAAACAACTGTTGGATGTGATCACATACCGTAAAAATACCATATGCTTGCAAACCATAGAAACCAAGTTGAAAAACCTGGCGGTTCTGGACAATGCCGCGCCAATACGAAGCTTGGGTTACATTATTCCAGATTTGACAATATGCTTCGGTAAATTGGGAGAGGGAAGGAGGTTGGAGGGCTTCCCCGTGATAAACTCTCTTAGCCACTTCACGGATAACAGAAAAATTGTAAACCAATGGCTCCTTGTAACCTATCTTTGATGAATGATGGGGGGAAAAAGCTAAGTATTACACTTACTGCCTAGCAGGTTACCAATTCTCTGACCAGTAGGACCAAGGACTCGAAAAACATTTTCCCATGTCTTGCCAGCAGCTTTCTGGGCCTCGGAAAAGGCATCCTGACCCTTTTTTTCAGCAGAAGACGAGCTGTGTCGTAGGCCGGAGGACTTTCTGAGTACGGCGCGGACAACCAATTTCCTGAAAGAAGTTGAGGAAGCGAGAGCAACGTTCATGGTAAAGAGGAGGATGCTGGAAATCACAAACCAAATTCCGCTCGCGGAAAAAGGCGGGGCACTTATCAAATTCTTTTAAATTAAAATGTTATCCTCTACAGTTGTGCACGATGGTATGGGTATCTAGCGCAATTCCACGGGTCGCTGCTAACCACACGTACTTGTATGGGTATTCTGCGGTTCCGACCTGTTGTACGCAGTTGAATTAGTGCTTAGATCGTGTACAAAATCGCCGGTTTCTGATCGGCTGCTTGTGTCTGTCTATCATCACATAAGCGATCTCTCCTTCAGCTCGCTACACTTAATCTGCTTGCCTTTGCTAAAGCTCATGCATCTATATTTTTCATTCTTTCTTTAATGTTCACCGTTGCTTCCGGACTTATGGCCCAAACCCTTTCTGAAGTGTCCATGAAAGACACGTTGGACTCATTACGCTCTCCCGAGCAAAGCAATTTCATCGCCCAATTACCTCTAAGAGAATCCATCGCTACTACAGTGTCAGAGCTGGATGACATTGTTCTCAACGACGATGATTTGTCGTCTTCCAGTCTCGCCCCCATCCTTTCAACATCCAAGTTGGACCCTGTAGGGCCATTAAGATTGCAGGAAGAAATCGAGATTGATGATGGAAATGGGCTGCATGATAACACCAGGCCCATTAACAGCGAGATGAATCCTGCCGACCGTGATCCCCCGCCTCTGGGCAAGTCTCACCGCAGAACGGCGTCTGTTGCGACTATTCGATCTGGTCATACCTCGTCCTTTGCTGAAGAGGAGAATGTTTCATTCAGAATAGGTTTGGATGGGCAAAATGCACTGCATGAAGAGTTTTCGCGATTACAGAAGGAAAAGAAAGCTCTTCAGGAACAAGGGGCTGAAGAGTCGATAGATTGGGGTATGTTTACGTCCAGGTACATGGTCACCTCAGCTAATCTTGGATTTCCAAGACTTTTGGGGGGCTGTCATATCCAGTATGCATTGTCTAGATAGGCATGGGCTAATGCTAATGGTCCTCTCAATTAAGACTACGCAGGGTTTGCCTCTGAAAAACCTGAGGAACTCGCACGAGCGATCGCAAAAGGGATACCTGCAACATTACGTGGAATGGTGTGGCAGCATATGTCAGTCGTACATTTATCTACATGTTTGGTCAAAACGTATGATTCAGATTTTGACAGGGCAGTTTCTAAGGACCTTGAACTTGAAAATACCTACGTCAAACTCCTGAGGGAAACAAGTTCGCATGAAAAGTCTATAACACGAGACCTTGGAAGGTATGTATACTGATTGCTGTCTCTGGGACATGTCCTAATTTCATTGAAGGACATTCCCACACCATGCCTTCTTCACAGATGGGCATGGGATAGGGCAGGAAAATCTATTTAATGTCCTTAAGGCATATTCTCTGTAAGTATATCCGGGCAACTATTCCCATTTGGCATCTTACTGTTCTCTTCGATAGATACGATTCCATGGTTGGATATTGCCAGGGTCTTCCCTTCGTTGCCGCAGTCTTATTATTGAACGTAAGTGAGACATCCTGCTTGTCCAGCCCATTTATATGGCATAGATGCCAGACGAGGAAGCCTTCTCCCTTTTGGTGCGACTCATGCAGGTGTATGATATAAGGGGTCACTATCTACCCGAAATGCCAAAGTTACAGATGCGTCTCGTGAGTTAGCCTACCACACATGATCGCACCAAGAAAAACTCACGAATTACTAGTTTCAGGTAAACAGCCCTGTTTTTAGTATTTCAGGATACAGTTACATTTCTGCCTTGTTATAGTTTGATCGCCTGATTGAGGAGTTGATTCCTGTGCTTCACGTACATTTCCTCCGGCAAGGTATCAAATCAAGTATGTTCTGCTCGCAATGGTTTCTGACATTGTTTAGTTATCGGTACGCTCTCACATTTCTTTTCTCCTTTGTCCCCTAATGGCCCTTGTAGTTTTCCCTTGGAAATCGTGTTCAGAATTTTTGACCATTGCCTGGCCAATGGGATAGAGGCCATTTTCGGTTTCAGCATTGGCTTGCTTAAGAAAAATGAGGAGAAGCTACTAGAGCTCAAATTCGATGAAATATTGGATTTCTTGAATAATAAGGTTCTTGATCAATACAGGGTAAATATTTTCTCATTGACCATCGTCAGTTCGACATTGACTCTTTGATCAGATACTCGAAAACGGGACTTATATCGAGCCTCTGAAATATGATGTTGATGGTTTTGTTGCCGATGCCGTGTCCCTCAAGATCACTCCTTTCATGCTCGACTGTTATCGACATGAATACGAGGATATGGTTGTATGTTGGCCACAGTGAGAATGACTATCTCGCTGACGCGTATACTATGTAGCGTGAAGCGAACAAACATGCTATGCAGATGGACGAGCTGCGGAACAGTAACCGCGCCCTGTCCCAGCAATGGTTAGTAGTTGATTTCTTGTCGTTTAAAACAGCAGTTATAAGTCTGATGCAGCCGAAATTTGGAAAATAACGTTGCCCAAATGAACATTGAGCATGTTGAGGTTTTGGTTAGTCCAATCTTAAGAATATCTGATTCCGGATTAGCTTTAATGGGTATAGAATGAACTCGTGAAGCAGCGGTTGCGAAACGAGGAACTGGAAGCAGAGCTTGTACGATATAAATTGCTGTAAGTCAGGCTAGTCCTTCTTGTGCTTTCACTCACAGGACTTTAGGTACGCGGAAGCTATGCATCAAAACGAGGATGCGCAGTCATCGCAACGAGTATCTTTTGCTCAGATGTTGATGAAGCGGGGCAGTAAATAATATTTCAGACAGTTCTCAGCAAACATTGTACCACTATTTCATTAAATTCGCGTTACCTGATAGACATATATCGGGAAAAGTTACATAAGCAGCTTTCATTTGAATTTTTGAATTGTACGTCTGATATGGGCTTTCAACAGTAGCATATGTGGCAATGATCCTCCATCGTATAAACTACTCTGGTTGGTGGAAATCTACGCAAGGCTCAATGATCTACGCGTTCAGAGGCCCTCGAGCAAGATGGATAAGGATTTCACCGCACCTACATCCTCTACGTCATCGAGGCACCAGAACCAGACACAGACTTTGGATGTACCCTATGGCAACCCTTCTGGTAGGTGGTGCGGGCTACATTGCCTATCAGAACCACCAACCATTTCGTCACACTTACCTAGCTGCTATTAGATGCTGGAGAGTGGCTAGTGCGTTTTCTGTTTGTTGTCCGTATGACTTCGTTCATATCTTGTTCATGTTTTATGCAGGAGCCACAATACTTGGTGTAATTGATTATAAATTCACATTTGCTTGGAAATACGAGGACGAGAATCAACGCTCAGAGGCTGTATCACTTTGTCACAGCCGGAGTGCGAAACGGGTTTTCAAGGCACTCCTAACCAATGGAGGTATGTGATTTTCGCTCTCCTCTCCAGACTCACACCAATTCGTCGTTTCCAGGGATCTTCATAAAACTTGGGCAGCACATGTCCTCGCTCATCGTACTTCCGAGGGAATGGACCAGTGCAATGAGGCCTTTGCAGGATCAGTGCGAGCCAACGGCGTATGAGGATGTCCAGAGACTTTTCCAAGATGACATGGGTTTAAGTATCGAAGAGTTGTTCGACGAGTTTGATCCAAGCCCCATCGGTGTCGCAAGCCTGGCACAAGTACACGTCGCCAAGCACAAGTTGAGTGGAAAATATGTCGCTGTAAAGGTAAGGGGTGTATTATGCTGTTGTCTTGGTCAAAGTTCGAGTTTCTTTCCTATAATCGTAGTTACAACATCCACATCTTGCAGAGTTCTGCGACATCGATATGAAGATGGTTGAGATTATGTTGGGTGTGTACTAGTCAATCTGATTCCAATCAAAGCTGATGTATATAGGTTGGATCAAGTACTGGTTCCCAGAGTTTGAGCTTACTTGGCTAGCCGTGCGTTCTTTTTCACTCTGTTTTCAGGAAAAGCTTCACTGTCTCTGCAGGACGAGATGAAACAACATCTCCCAAATGAAATGGATTTTATTCATGAAGCCTCCAATGCAGTTCGAGCCATACGAGATTTTCAAGGGATGCGAACATCGTTGTACATACCAGAAATCATTGCCGCCACTAAACGAGTCCTTATCATGGAATTTATCAGAGGTGGACGTGTCGATGACCTGTGGTATCTTGCCGAGAACAACATTGATCGTAATAAGGTAGCCCTTGAGTTATCTCGCATTTTCAGCCAGATGGTGTTTGTTAATGGATGGTTTCAC
>Ga0153948_1000186_pt1 | contig 33075 bp, 35 predicted proteins | sample TSNJ032MetaG_FD_104696 | JGI IMG/M metagenome (GOLD analysis project Ga0153948, IMG submission 104696) | Attine ant fungus gardens microbial communities from New Jersey, USA - TSNJ032 MetaG | ecosystem: Host-associated > Fungi > Mycelium > Unclassified | place: USA: New Jersey, Wharton State... | reverse complement strand
GTCCTTCGACAAGCTCAGGATGAGGGTCGCGCGTCTACACCCGCCCTTCAATTACACAATCGGCTTGATCGCCACCCAGAGACTGCCGAAAACGAGGCCGAGGAAGATCAGCCAGCCGACAATATTGTTCGACTTGAACAGTTTCAGGCACTGGTCGGGATTGTCGATATCGAGCACGATGATCTGGCGATAGAGATGCACGCCAGCGGCCAGCAATCCGGCAAGCGCGGGCATCGGCACCTGCGCCACGGCAAAGGCGGCAGCAAAGAAGCCGATGGCGCCGCCATAAAGGATCATCAGCGCGGTCTTGGTGTGTTTACCGAACAGGCGCGCCGTGGAGCGCACACCGACCAGCGCGTCATCTTCCTTGTCCTGATGCGCGTAGATCGTGTCGTAGCCGATGGTCCACAGGATTGCGCCGATATAGAGCAACACCGGCGGCAAGGAGAGCGATCCCTCGACCGCAGCCCAGCCCATCAGCGCACCCCACGAAAAGGCGAGACCCAGCACGAATTGCGGCCAGTCGGTGATGCGCTTCATAAATGGATAGGCCGCGACGATCAGCAGCGAGAAAATGCCGAGCGCAATCGAAAACCAGTTGAATTGCAGCACCACCACAAGCCCGATCAGCGCTTGCAGCACGAGAAAAGCCTTGGCCTGACCGCGGGTCACCTGCCCGGCAGGCAGCGGACGCGACCGGGTGCGATCCACCTGATCGTCAATGTCCTGATCGACAAGGTCATTATAGGTGCAGCCCGCACCGCGCATGGCGATAGCGCCGACCAGAAACAGGAACAAGTGCCAGATCGACGGCACAACCGACCACGCGCCGTCGCCCGGATGCGCACCGGCGCCCGCCACCAGTGCCGCCGACCACCAGCACGGCCACAACAGAAGCTGCCAGCCAATCGGACGATCCCAGCGCGCAAGCTGCGCATAGGGCCACAATCCCTGCGGCAACAACTTATAGACCCAATGGCCCGACGGAGCGTCCTTTACACGCCCTTGCGCATTGCGTGACTGAATCGATCCGTGTAGTTCGGGCTGTGACATGGCAAAATCCTTGATATATGCAGCCATCACTATAACCCCGACGAAGACGGAGCAAGCAATGAGAGTTCTTTTAATCGGTTCTGGCGGTCGTGAACATGCTCTGGCCTGGAAACTGTCCGCTTCTCCGTCACTGACAAAACTCTATTGCGCGCCGGGCAATCCCGGCATCGCGGAAGCTGCCCAACTGGTCGAAATCGATGTCAGCGACCACAAGGCCGTGATTGCCTTCGCCAAGGATAAAGGCATCGATCTGGTCATCGTCGGACCGGAAGCGCCACTGGTCGCGGGCCTTGCTGACGATCTGCGTGCCGAAAACATTCGCGTCTTCGGGCCTTCCAAGGCCGCAGCCCAGCTTGAAGGCTCCAAGGGTTTCACCAAGGATCTCTGCGCCCGCTTCGATATTCCAACCGGGGCCTATGGCCGCTTCAACAATGCGCCAAAGGCCAAGGCCTATATCCGCCAGCAGGGCGCTCCCATCGTGGTCAAGGCCGATGGTCTTGCGGCAGGCAAAGGCGTGGTCGTCGCGATGACGCTTGATGAAGCGCTCGATGCCGTCGATGCATGCTTCGAAGGCGCATTCGGCTCTGCCGGTGCCGAAGTGGTGGTGGAAGAATTTCTGGACGGCGAAGAAGCAAGCTTCTTCTGCATCTGCGACGGCAAAACCGCTGTGCAGCTCGGCTCGGCGCAGGACCACAAGCGCGTCGGCGATGGCGACACCGGCCCCAATACGGGCGGCATGGGTGCCTATGCCCCGGCCCCGGTCATGACGCCGGAAATCGTCGAGCGCACCATGCGTGAATTGATCGAACCGACCATGCGCGGCATGGCGGAAATTGGCGCGCCATTCTCCGGCATTTTGTTCCTCGGCCTGATGATCGGCAAGGACGGCCCGAAGCTGATCGAATACAACACTCGTTTCGGTGACCCGGAATGTCAGGTGCTGATGATGCGCCTCAACAGTGACCTGCTGGCGCTGATCAATGCCGCCGTCGACGGCAAGCTGGATCAGGTTTCGCTGGACTGGAAAGACGATCCGGCGCTGACCATCGTTATGGCTGCGGAAGGCTATCCGACCAATGTGAAGAAGGGCAGCGTCATTCGCGGTCTCGACGCGCTCGAAGGCATCGACGGCGTCAAGGTTTTCCACGCAGGCACGGCGGAAAAGGACGGACAGCTGGTCGCCAATGGCGGTCGCGTGCTGAACTTGACGGCCGTGGGCAAAACCGTCGCTGAAGCGCAGACGAAAGCCTATGACGCCATCAGGAAGATCGACTGGCCGGAAGGTTTCTATCGCACAGACATCGGCTGGCGCGCCGTGGAGCGCGAGAAACAAGCCTGAGCAGAGGCTGCGACAGATATGTCCAACGCACTTGTCCCGGAATTTACGGTCACCGATTGGCAAGCCAGCTTGAGGTTCTACTGCGACATACTGGGCTTTAGCTGCCGCTATCAGAGGTCTGAGGAAGGTTTTGCCTATCTCGAGCGGGACGGCGCGGAGCTGATGATCGATCAGATCAATCAGGGACGTACATTCGGTGGGCAGTATCTGCCAACTGAATATCCGTTCGGACGCGGGCTGAATGTCCAGATCCGCGTCTCTGCAATCGACCCTATCCTTGCTTCCCTGCAGGCTGCCAATATTCCGCTTTTCCTGCCTCTCGAAGAAAAGTGGTATCGTAACGGCAACATGGAGGCCGGGAACCGACAATTCGTCGTGGCCGATCCCGATGGCTATCTGCTACGCTTCTACGAGGATATGGGCAGCCGCCCTGTTCAACGGAGCTGATCCTTATCAGCCCGGTGGCGGATTCTTATGCTGTATGGACGCGGTTGCGGATTCCTATGCGGTATGGACGCGGTTGCGTCCGGCTTTCTTCGCCTGATAGAGCGCGCCGTCAGCCCGGCGCATGGTCTCGTAGAGGCTCTCCTGCTCGATCTGTTCCGCCACGCCGAAACTGGCCGTCGGCCCCCAGTCCTCTGCCTTGCCCTGAAAGCGCAGACCACTCAGCGTTTCACGCAGATTTTGCGCCAGTGCCTGCGCCGACGCCAGTTCCGCATCGGGGATGAAGACCACAAACTCCTCGCCGCCCATGCGTGCCGCGACCGCCGTTTTGGGCAGATGGTTTTTCAGAAGCTTGCCAAAGGCTGCAATCACCCGGTCACCGCCGTCATGACCATAGGTGTCATTGACGCGCTTGAAGAAATCCAGATCGCTCATGATCACCGAATAGCGAATGCGGTCACCCTTGCGGGCCAGCACACGCGAGACATGGCGGTCAAAGCCGCGCCGGTTATAGATCTCTGACAGCGGATCAACTTCCGACTGCTCGCTCGCCTCGCCCACCATGTGCGAAACCGTGCTCAGGAGCAGCAGCAGGCCCCGCGCCACCTGCACAAAAACACCCACCGACAAGGACACAATCACATGCAAACTGTCCGACTGGTCCTGTGTCCGCGTGTCAGTGCCGGGCCAGCCGACGAGAAAGACGCGAGCGAAATAGTGAATGCAGCTCAAAACCGCCAGCGCCATCAACAGCTTGTCCACCACACGCGGCATGCCGGAATGGTAGATGACGCGGATCATCAACAATTGCGCAAGGCAGAGCGGCAGCTGATAGAGCACGCGATAGGGCAGCGACGTCTTCGGCAGCTCAAAAATCAGCAGATTGCAGACAATAGCTGCGAGAAAAAACACACCGAGCAGTTGCCAGTTTGTCTTCTGCCGATAGGTATTCTGCAAGCCGACAATAGTCGCGAAAAACACCGACATCAGCAATGCGAATGAAATGAAGCTCGGCAGACGTGGATTGGCCGCAACCGGAACCCAGAAACTGAAAATAGCGCCAAGTGCTGCACAAATGCACGCGACGGTGAACCAGCGCGGCGCGGCGTAATTCTTTTCCTGAATGGAAACAAATGCGAAAATCAGAACGAAGACGCAAGCCGCCGTCAGATTGGCTGTCAGAAAAAACGGAGCAAGCGTCATATGCGAAACACCCTCGGGTATTCGTAATCTCTAATACAATGCAGCAAATATTCGGTTAAGCGCAGCAATCGGAAACGGCAAACGGCCTTGTTCTTCGCCTTATAATTCCGCCATCATTGTCTTTTGATCCGGGCACCTGTTTCATGCGCAAAAATAACTTGAGTTTCTTTATTCGAACCTGTCGATTTGGCCATTCGTCATTCGTCGTATAGCCGAAACGGTCGAAGCGGCTCGCGTTATGACGACATCGCCGGAACCGCTTCAGAAGTTTGTTTTACGCGCATCTTGTCCGAAGACTGTCTCACATTTTTCGGGTTGCGCTTCAGGAGGAAGACCAATGCGTTTCATGATGTTGATGATACCCGGTGGTTATGCAACGGCAGCGCCCGACGCCATGCCCAGCGCGGAAGCGGTGGAAGCCATGATGAAATATAATGAGGCGCTGAAGAAGGCCGGCGTTCTGCTGACGCTGGATGGCCTGCATCCGCCCGCGACCGGTGCGCGTGTCAGCTTCAAGGGCGGCAAGCCCAGTGTCGTTGACGGCCCCTTTGCCGAAGTCAAGGAAGTGCTCGGCGGTTACTGGATGATCGACGTGCGCTCCCGCGATGAAGCCATCGAATGGGCGCGCCGCTGCCCGGCCTCGGAAAACGACATTATCGAAGTCCGTCGCGTTCAGGAAATGAGCGACTTTCCCGAAGATGTGCAAAAGGCCGCCGAAGGCTTCGGCGATCTCAAGGCGTGACGACAGACGCCACCATAGAAGCGGTCTGGCGGATCGAGCAGACAAAGCTCACCGCCAGACTGGCGCGTATGCTGCGCGATATCGGCCTTGCCGAAGAGATCGCGCAGGATGCCTTTGTGCTGGCTCTGGAACGCTGGCCACTGGACGGCATACCGCGCAACCCCGCCGCCTGGCTGATGCAGGTGGCGAAGAACCGCGCACTCGACCGGCTGCGCCGCACCACACTGATCGACGGCAAGCACCGCGAACTGATAATCGACCTCACGGAACTGGAACGGGCCGATCCCAATATCGAAGCCCGGCTCGATGAAGACATTGACGATGACCTGTTGCGGCTGATCTTCACGGCTTGCCATCCGTCGCTGCCCGCCGAGCAACGTGTAGCGCTGGCCTTGCGGCTCTTGGGCGGCCTATCGACGCCGGAAGTGGCACGCGCCTTTCTCGTGCCGGAGGCCACCGTGGCTCAACGCATCGTGCGCGCCAAACGGACCTTGCGCGAAACGGCAGCCACTTTCGAAACCCCGCAGGGCGACGAGCGGCAGCAGCGTCTCGCCGCCGTGCTGGAGGTGGTCTATCTGATCTTCAACGAGGGTTATGTGGCAAGTGAAGGCGCGCACTGGCTGCGTGCCGATCTTTGCCATGAAGCCCTACGCCTCGGGCGCTCGCTTGCGGCATTGATGCCAAACGAGCCCGAAGTCCACGGCCTTGCCGCCCTTATGGAATTGCAGGCATCTCGCTTTGCCGCCCGCACCGACAAAGCCGGAAATCCGATCCTGCTGCCGGATCAGGATCGCAGCCGCTGGGACCGGTCGCAGATAAGGCGCGGCCTCGATGGACTGAATCGCGCCATGTCCCTCACCCCGACGCCCGGCGCCTATCAGCTTCAGGCGATGATCGCATCCTGCCATGCGCGCGCCGCCACTGCCGCCGAGACCGACTGGATCGCCATTGCCGCCTATTATCAGGCGCTGGCGCTCGTTGCGCCCTCACCCATTGTCGAAGTGAACCGCGCTGTGGCTGTCGGCATGGCTTTTGGCCCCATGCAGGGATTGGCTATTGTCGATGCGCTTGCCGATGAGCCACGCCTGAAAGACTCGCATCTGCTGCCGACCGTGCGCGGCGACCTTCTGGAAAAACTGGGGCGAAGCACAGAAGCCAGCGCAGAATTTCGCCGGGCAGCCGAACTGACAAGCAATGCGCGCGAACGCGCCCTGCTTCTTGCCCGCGCCAAAGCAATATAAAAGCACTGGAAAATATTGACGTTTACGTAATAAGCCGGTAGCTCTTGTCATGAAGAAGACTGATACTCCCTCTGCCTGCTGGTAGATCGGAGGCCGGGGTTTCCGAGGAGGAGCCTCGATGAGCACGATGTGGAGGAAAGATGTATCGCGCGCCGGTTTCTGAAATTTCCCATACGCTGATGAAGGTTGCGGGGCTTGAGAAAGCGCTGGAAGACAACCGCTTTCCTGAATTTTCCGCCGATCTGGCCGAAGCCATTCTCGAGGAAGCCGGAAGATTTGCAGCCGAGCGCGTCGAGCCTCTGCGCATTTCCGGCGACCGTCACGGTGCTACCGTCAAGGACGGTGTCGTCACCACCGCCCCGGGCTGGAAAGACCTTTACCGCGACTGGATCGCAGGCGGCTGGAACTCGCTGACCGGCACGCCGGATTATGGCGGTCAGGGCCTGCCGAACATGATGTCCGTCGCCGTCAGCGAAATGTGGAATTCCGGCACGCTTGCATTCGCCATTGCGCCGACGCTGACCATGGGTGCTGTCGAAGCGCTGGAAAAGCACGCCTCCAAGGAATTGAAGGATATCTATCTCGAAAAGCTCATTTCCGGCGAGTGGATGGGCACGATGAACCTGACCGAGCCGCAGGCCGGCTCCGACCTTGGTGCGTTGCGCAGCCGCGCCGAACGCAGCAATGACGGCACCTATCGCATTTTCGGCCAGAAGATTTTCATCACCTATGGCGAGCATGACCTGACCGACAATATTGTGCATCTGGTGCTGGCCCGCCTGCCCGATGCGCCTGCGGGCACCAAAGGCATTTCGCTGTTTCTCGTCCCGAAATTCCTCGTCAATGAGGATGGTTCGCTCGGTCGCCGCAATGATTTGTTCTGCTCTGGCCTTGAACACAAGCTGGGCATTCACGCCTCACCGACCTGCACCATGATCTATGGCGACGGCTTCGTGAAAGGCGAGGAACAGGGCGCAGTCGGCTATCTGATCGGCGAAGAAAATCGTGGCCTCGCCTGCATGTTCACCATGATGAACAATGCCCGCCTGCTGGTTGGCATTCAGGGCGTCGGCGTGGCGGAAGCGGCCTATCAGCAGGCGCTTAACTACGCGAAGGAGCGCAAGCAGGGCCGCGCTATCGGTGCTGACCCGAAGAATGGCATGAGCCCGATCATCGAGCATCCCGATGTGCAGCGCATGCTTTTGACCATGAAAGCGCTGACGCAGGCCGCCCGCTCCATCACCTATGCTTGCGCCCATGCCATCGACATGAGCCATGTGACCGAAGGCGCAGACAAGCAACATTGGAGCGACCGCGCCGGTCTGCTGACGCCGCTTGCCAAGAGTTTCTCGACGGATGTCGGTGTCGATGTCGCTTCGCTTGGCGTGCAGATTCATGGCGGCATGGGCTTCATCGAGGAAACCGGCGCAGCGCAGTTGTTGCGCGATGCCCGTATCACGCCGATTTACGAAGGCACCAACGGCATTCAGGCCATCGATCTGGTGATGCGTAAGCTGCCGCTCGGCAATGGCGAGCATATCAAGGGCTTCCTCGACGAATTGCAGCAGGATGCCGATAAGGCTGCCGCATCCAATCGCCCCGAACTGGGCGAAACCGGCGCGCGTCTTGCAAAGGCATTGACCGAAGCACGCGAAGCAACCGACTGGCTGCAAAAAACCGTTGCCGAAGGTGGCGCAGAGGCAGCGCTTGCCGGTGCAACGCCTTATCAACGCCTGCTGTCGCTCGTTTCCGGCGGCGCTTATCTGGCCCGTGCGGTGCTTGCGGGCGACGATAATGGACGCGCTGTTCTCTGCCGTTTCTTCGCCGAGAACATGCTTGCCGAAGTATCGTCGCTGAAAGACACCGTCATCACCGGCGCAGCCAGCCTTGCTGCCGCCAAATCCGCGCTGGAGGCTTGAGCGTGAGCGAACATATTCTCGTTGAACGTCGCGATGCGGTGCAGATTATCCGGCTGAACCGGGCCGACAAGAAAAACGCCATCACCCGCGCCATGTATGCCACCATGGCCAAGGCGCTGAAGGATGGTGATGCCGATGACGCCGTGCGCGTTCATGTTTTCCTTGGCGTGCCGGGTGCGTTTTCATCCGGCAACGACATGCAGGACTTCATGGCTGCAGCCGCAGGCGGCGGCGACATGGGCAAGGATATTCTGGATTTTCTTTACGCCCTGTCGAGCGCCAAAAAGCCGGTCGTCTCGGGCGTTGATGGCCTTGCGATTGGCATCGGCACGACGATCCACCTTCACTGCGACCTGACTTTCGCAACGTCACACGCTTTGTTCCGCACGCCATTCGTCGATCTCGGTCTGGTGCCGGAAGCCGGTTCCAGCCTGCTCGCGCCACCGTTGATGGGGCATCAGAAGGCCTTTGCCATGCTGGCCCTCGGCCACGGTTTCAGTGCGGAAGCCGCCCTTGAAGCGGGTATCGTCTACAAAATCGTGGAAAGCGGCGAGCTGGAAACGGAAGTGCTGAAGGCTGCGGCAGAAATCGCCGCCAAACCGCCGGAAGCCATGCAGATCGCCCGCTCACTGATGCGGCTGCCAGCTGAAAACATTGCGGATCGTATTGCGCGGGAAGCGAAGCTTTTTGGCGAACGCCTGGCCTCCAGCGAAGCGCGTGAGGCCATCATGGCCTTTCTCAGCCGCAAGAAATAAATCCCGGTCCTGATCGATAAAAAAAAGAACCCGGATGGGGAAACCCATCCGGGTGGCTTTGTCTGGAGGTCAGCCAATTAATTTAGCTTCAAAAGAAGCAGTTTCTCAAACCTAGCGGCAGAATGGGACGAGATCGTGGTCACACGAGAATGTGAACCGTCCGGGTAACGCGCCGCCTCTAGTCAGCTCAATTGCGAGCGATGATTTCCTTGCCTTCAATCACCAGACGGACGCCCAGCGTGCCAGCCTTGCGGCGAGCGAGGAAGCGCGGGCGGCGACGGCGTGTTTCATGTCCCTGACGGCGAGCCTGCGGCTGGCCTGTGCGAACCGGGCCGGTGCTTTCGTAAAGCGGGCGGGCAACGCCGTCTTCTTCCACCAGCATCATCGGCAGGTTGAACGCAGCCGCCCAGGCGCGCCAGTCGGCAGCGACATCGGTCAGATCATGCGCCACCAGAAGCGGCACGGAAAGCTGCGGGTCCTGATGCATCAGTTCCAGCGTGACGGTGATTTCGCCATACTCGTCTTCGACCGCACGGGCCACAACACCGACAAAAGCATGGATCGGCAGTGCAATCGACATGGGCAGGCCGCTCGACGGCAGAACCTGCCGGATGACCGCGCCACGCTCGTTGATGGTGAAGGTGACGTCGGTATTGCCGTCATGCGATGCGTAGCTCACCACCTGCGGAAAGTGAAACGGATCGAGCCGCAGTTCACGGCCTGCCCAGTCTGGCTTCAGTCCCTTGCTCATCATTGTCAACGCCTCTGTCTCTCTGTCTCTCTCGAGAGCCGGTTATTCCAGCTTCTCTTTGATTGGGCTTTCTGCCCTCGTTGAGATGGAGAATAGACCGCGTTTGTTACCGGCGGCCTTAAGGAGTTGGGTTAACTTTTCCCTGCTTTTTCATTTGGTTATCAGAATGCAACCAGGTGTAAGAATTCAGAAATTCTTCCTAATATGCGTTTACCGATAGCAAAACGGGCGGAGAAACCGCCCGTCATGCAAATCGCAATTCTGTTTGTTTTACAGCGTCTTGCCGGGGTTCATAATCCCCGCCGGATCGAAGGCCTTCTTGATGCGGCGCATCAGATCGAGCGCAAATGGCTGCTTGAAATGCGCCAGCTCATCGCGCTTCAGACGACCGATGCCATGTTCGGCGGAAATCGATCCCCTGTAACTTGCAACAATTGTGTGGATACGATGATTGAGCGCGCCCCAATGGGAGAGAAATTCCTGTTTGTCGGCGCCAACCGGCTGCGACACGTTATAATGCAGGTTGCCATCGCCGATATGACCGAAGCAGACAATACGCGCGCCGGGGATCATTTCCAGCGTTGCGGCATTGGCCTCGTGGATAAAGGCGGGGATGGATGAGACCGGCACGGAAATATCGTGCTTGATCGAACCGCCTTCCGGCTTTTGCGCCCAGGACATTTCCTCGCGCATTTTCCAGAAGGACTGCGCCTGCGCGACACTTTCTGCAATCGCCGCATCCTGAAGAATGTCCGCTTCGAAGGCCTCGTGCAGAATGGTTTCCAGCGTGGTGCGCGCATCTTCTTCCGAGCGCGTGGAGGAAATGTCGATCAGCACATACCAGTCATGCGGGCTTTCCAGCGGGTCGCGTGCGCCGTCAACATGGCGCACGGTGAACTCGACCCCGACACGCGGCATCAGCTCAAACCCGGTCAGTGACGGGCCTGCATGTTCGGTTGCGAGCTGGAACAGGCGCAGCGCATCTTCCGGGCTGCGCATTCCGGCATAGGCGACGCCCTTGCCCTTCGGCTGCGGGAAGATTTTCAGCACAGCCGCCGTGATGACGCCAAGCGTGCCTTCGGAACCCACGAACAGGTCTTTCAGGTCGTAGCCGGTATTGTCTTTCTTCACATAGCGAAGGTCGTCCAGAATTTCGCCGGTTGGCAAGACCACTTCGAGACCGAGGCAAAGCTCGCGCATATTGCCATAGGCGAGCACTGCGGTGCCACCTGCATTGGAACCAAGATTGCCGCCGATCTGGCAAGAACCTTCCGCACCCAGTGACAGCGGGAAAAGACGCCCCGCCTTCTCGGTCGCGTCCTGAAGATTTTTCAGGATGACGCCAGCCTCGACAGTCACCAGATTGCCGACCGTGTCGAGCGCGCGGATCTTGTTCATGCGGCCAAGGGCCAGCACAACCGTCGTGCCGCTCTCATCCGGCGTCTGCGCGCCGACAAGGCCCGTATTGCCGCCCTGCGGCACAACCGGCGTTTTCGTTTCGCTAGCAAGCTTCATGATCGCCGCGACTTCCTGCGTCGAACCCGGACGCAGCACCAGCGGCGAATTGCCTTTATAAAGATCGCGTTGCTCGATCAGATAAGGCGCAATGTCTTCCGGCGCGGTGAGCGCGTTCTTCTCACCCACAATAGTGGCAAAACGTTCGATCAATCCGGTGTCCATGTCTTGCCTCTTATAGCTTTGTTTTCACGCATTATCCCGCGCCAAACCGCTTCGCACTTTAGCTGGAAATGCAGATCTTTATCTTTCGCATTATCCTACGCAAAACCGCTTCGCACTTTAGCTGGAAATGCTTTAGCGCGGTGCGGCGGCGCGTTTCAGACGATCATTGATGGCCTCGCCGAGACCGTCAAAAGGAATGGGTTCAACGGCAATGGTGCTGGCGCCGGTGGCGTCAAGCTTGCGCATGAAATCGAAAAGGTTGCTGGCCGCCTCGCGCAGATTGCCATCCGCGCTGAGGTTCAGCACGGCCTTTGCCGTCTCGGCTCCGGCTACACGCGACGGCCCGAAAGCCAGCAGCGCTTCGCCCGGCTGCACATTGCCGACCGCAAGCCGCATCGACGCATCCGGCGCCTAATGCGAGGCCATCATGCCCGGCGCGATGATATGCGCCTGAATGGCCTCGGTCTGTTCGGTTCGCAGCAAGGTTTTGCCAACCGCGGCTTCAATGTCTTCTGCCGCAAGGCCGCCGGGGCGCAACAGACGCACAGTGTCACCCTCGACCTTTACGATGGTCGATTCCACACCAATCCCGCATGGACCCGCATCGAGGATCAGGTCTATTCTGTCACCAAGATCGCCCGCGACGGCTTCAGCACTGGTGGGGCTGATACGCCCGGAAGTGTTGGCGCTCGGTGCCGCCACCGGGCTGTCCAGCGCGGTGATAACCTCCTGCACGCGGCCATGCGGCATGCGGATGGCAAGCGTCGATAGTCCCGCTGTCACAAGTGGATGGATCGGACGATCTGTTTCCTGATGGTCTTTCAGCGGGAGCACGATGGTCAGCGGACCGGGCCAGAACAGTTCCGCCAGCCTGCGCGACAGCGGATCAAAGGTGACGTAGCGCTCTGCCATGGCGATACCGCTGACATGGGCAATCAGCGGATTGAATTGCGGGCGACCCTTGGCGGCGAAAATTCCCGCAACACCCTCACCATGGGAGGCATCAGCAGCAAGGCCGTAGACGGTTTCGGTGGGAATGGCGACAAGGCCGCCGCGCCGCAGGATTTCTACCGCGCGCTGAACTGCCTCATCATCGAATTTCATTACATCTGACACTGGTTTTCCGCCTCTCGGGCGTCCAAGTTGAGTGCATCCCGAAAAGTGCAAAGCGGTTTTCGGACAAGATGCACGCATAGATATGAGCGCCTTCTGCCTACACAAGCGCGAAGCCGCGTGCAAGCAAACAGGCGAGCCGCCGCGTGCACATTTATGGCAACGCGGTCCGGAAAATTGCGTTTTGTTAGCTTTTTTAGGGCAGGATGATATTATTCATGCTTGAGGTGAATAATGTTATCGCGATTTATCGCCATTTCACTGACCATCGCCGGACTGCCTGTAGTGGCCTCTGCCAACGGGGCGGAACCTGCGCGAACGACCTATGAGGTCGGTTCCATCGACTATATCGGCTATGACCGGATGGGAGCCAACGGGCTGCCTGTCTGCGGCACGTGCAACCAGCGACAAGCGGCTGAAGCCGAAGCGCTGAAGGAAATTGAAGCGCGGCGCAAACGCGCTCGTGCCTATATGGCGCGCATGCAGGGCAAGCCTCTGCCGGAAGACGCTCAGGAACAGCCTGCCGTAACGCCCGCTGCGGCCCCGACCGAACAGAAGATGCCGGACTTCGATCCCGCCAAGCCGGTGCGCGTGGTCGGCGAACCATGGGCTGGCGCATCCGGGGAAGTCGACCTGAGTTCGCTGGCACTTCGGCCAAGCCTACAGTAACCCACAAACGAAAATGGCGCCGTAATGGCGCCATTTCTATTCCTAAGTACTGGCTATCAGCCTGCGATCTTGGAGAAATCCGCAACCTTGCCGGTGGCCGTGCGGATCAGGTCGAGCAGAGCCAGACGATTGGCGCGGACATTTTCGTCCTCATCATTGACCAGCACTTTTTCGAAGAACGTATCGACCGGGCCGCGCAGCTTGGCGAGCGCCAGCATAGCGCCCGAAAAATCTTCGCGGGCGATTGCCGCTTCGGTTTCGCTTGATGCAAGCGTAACCGCTTCGAACAACGCCTTTTCCTCGTCCACCTTGAGAAGCGCGGCATCGACGCTGGTGGCGACCTTGGTGCCCTTCTTCTCTTCGGCTGCCAGAATATTGGCGGCGCGTTTGGTGCCTGCCAGCAGGTTCTTGCCGTCTTCCTCATTGATAAAGACGATCAGCGCTTCCAGACGGCGTGCAACCAAAAGCAGATTGTCGGCTTCCGGCGACAGCACAGCGTCGATGGCGTCGTAACGTGCGCCCTCTTCCTTCAGATGCACCTTGAAACGGTCGTGTAGGAAGGACAAAAGATCGGCCAGCACCGGCTCTGCACTGCGGTCGGCTTCGGCGCGAACCTCCACCTCATAGTTGCGCAACGCATTGTCGATATCCTGCTCGCCATCGACATCGCCAGACTTTTCGCCAGCAAGCCTGGCTTCGAATTCACGCAGCTTGCGTTGGACCACGTCTTCTTTCAGCGCAGCAAAGGCCGAACGGAACAGCGGCAGCAGCGGGAATTTCCAGTCCTGCGAAAGCAATAACCGGATCACGCCAAGGGCGGCACGACGCAGCGCATAAGGGTCCTTCGAACCCGTCGGCTTTTCATCGATGGCCCAGAAGCCGACCAGCGTGTCCAGTTTGTCGGCCAGTGCGACGGCAACCGATACCGGCTCCTTCGGCACCACATCGGACGGACCTTGCGGCTTGTAATGTTCTTCAAGCGCTGCGGCGACAGCTGCACCTTCGCCCTGAAGCACCGCATATTTGCGGCCCATTGCGCCTTGAAGTTCCGGGAATTCACCCACAACTTCGGTGGTCAGATCAGCCTTGGCCAGCACTGCCGCACGAGCAGCAAGCTTCGGATCAGCACCCACCAGCGGCGCGATCTGTGCAGCCAGTTCGCGGATACGCTCAACGCGCTGCCCTTGCGTGCCCAGTTTCGCATGGAAGGTCACATTCAGGCTGTCCAGACGCGCCATGCGCTGATCAAGCGGCTTCTTCAGATCGAGGCCGAATTTTTCCGCCGAAGCGGCCAGCTTGTCGAGATCGGGCAGATCGTGCTGATCGGTGTGCCAGAAATAAAGCGCATCCGACAGACGTGCACGCACCACCTTGCCGTTACCGTAAGCGATTTCCGTGCCGCCATCGCGGGCGGCGATGTTCGACACCAGAATGAAACGGTTGGACAGCGCTTCAGTTTCGCCCTGCTTGCGGGTGACAAAACACTTCTGGTTGGCGCGGATGGTGAGGCGGATGACTTCCGGCGGGATCGCCAGAAATTCTTCCTCAAACTCGCCCATCAGCACGACCGGCCATTCGACCAGACCGGACACTTCTTCCAGAAGCCCCTCGTCCTCGACCAGTTCGAGACCCGACGCGAAGGCAAGATTATGCGCGTCCTGCGAGATCATTTCCTTGCGGCGTTCAGCATCGAGCACCACAAAAGCCTTTTCCAGCTTTTCGACATAATCGTCGAAGCGACGCACCTTGATCGCCTGACCGTCGCTCAGGAAACGATGACCATAGGTGAGATTGCCGGACTTGATGCCGTCAACGTCGAAATCGATAACCACGGTTTCTTCGGTTTCAGGGCCGAAGGTGCACAGGATCGATTGCAGCGGACGCACCCAGCGCAATGCACCCGGCTTCGCCGAAGCCGCGCCCCAGCGCATGGATTTCGGCCACGGGAAATTGCGGATCGTCTGCGGCACGAGTTCGGCAACGATCTCTTCCGCCGGGCGGCCCGGCTTCGTCAGATGGGCGACATAAAAATCGCCCTTCTTCGGATCGGAATGCACATGCGCCTGCGCGACATCGCTGAGACCGGCCTTGCGCAGAAAGCCCTGAATGGCCTGTTCCGGTGCGGTGACCGACGGGCCCTTGATGTCTTCATGCACGTCCTTGGAACGCACGGTCAGGCCGCGAATGTCGAGCGTCAGACGACGCGGCGTCCAGTAAGCGGTCGCGGCTTCATAGGTGAGACCGGCCTCGACCAGACCATCGGTGATCATCTTTTTCAGATCGCCGGCAGCCTTGCGCTGCATGCGGGCCGGGATTTCCTCGGAAAAGAGTTCGAGAAGTAGGTCAGGCATTACTCGCCCTCACGCTTGAAATTGAAACCACCGGCATCCGTCAGAAGGAATGCCTCGCCGCACTGACGCGCGAGATTGCGGACGCGCAGGATGTAGCTCTGGCGCTCGGTAACCGAGATCACGCCGCGCGCATCCATCAGGTTGAAGACGTGGGATGCCTTGATGCACTGGTCATAGGCCGGTAGCACGCATTTGTGCAAAGAGCCCTCGCCCGTGCTGCCAGCCTTCAAGATGGCTTCGCATTCGCGCTCGGCATCGATGAAGTGGCGATGCAGGATTTCCGTATCGGCCATTTCGAAATTGTAGCGGGAATATTCCTGCTCAGCCTGCAGGAACACATCGCCATAGGTGAGTTTTTCGTCGCCTTCGAGACCGTTGAAATTGAGGTCATAGACATTGTCCACGCCCTGCACATACATGGCGAGGCGCTCGAGACCATAGGTCAGCTCACCAGCAACTGGCGAGCATTCAATGCCGCAGACCTGCTGGAAATAGGTGAACTGCGACACTTCCATGCCGTCACACCAGCATTCCCAGCCAAGACCCCAGGCGCCGAGCGTCGGGCTTTCCCAGTCGTCTTCCACGAAGCGCACATCATGCAGCGTCGGATCGAGGCCGATGGCCTTCAGCGAACCGAGATAGAGATCCTGAAGGTTCGGCGGCGACGGCTTGATGATGACCTGATACTGGTAATAATGCTGCAGCCGGTTGGGGTTTTCGCCATAACGACCATCCTTGGGACGGCGCGACGGCTGCACATAGGCAGCTTTCCACGGCTTCGGCCCCAGCGAACGCAGCGTGGTTGCCGGATGGAACGTACCTGCACCCACTTCCATGTCGTAAGGCTGCAAAATAGCGCAACCATGTTCCGCCCAATAGTGATGGAGCGTCAGGATCAGGCCCTGAAAGGAACGGGTGGGATGCATATGTGCGGGCAACATGCTGGACGAATTAGACACCGGGCTGGGCCTCGTTATTGAAATGATGGCCCGGTCTAAGCAGGATTTCCGAAAAGTGGCAACCGGTTTTCGGATAAAAATCCTGCCAGATCATACATCAGCACCGCAGGGTCAAGGACAGGCTGCCGGTTTCAGTGTCACATCGCCCTGAAACCGAACGTGCCTGCCGCTTTTAGTCCGTCGTCGGCTTTTCCGGTGAGGGCGCAACTGGTGCAGGCGCGACGGCAGGCGTGTCCTGCTTCGGTTCTTCCGGCTTCGGCTGATCGGGCTTCTTCTCGCCCGGCTTTGTCGCATCGGCGGAAGACTGGCCCGGAACATCGGGCAGGCCCTTCTTCAGCTTTTCCTCGATCTTGACGAGATCTTCCGGCTCCGGCTTGCCCGCAATCGCATGGTGCCACTGGAACGTCGCTTCAAGCTGACGGCCAACACGCCAATAGGCATCGCCCATATGATCATTGATGGTCGGGTCTTCCGGGCGCAGCTTCACAGCCTTTTCCAGTTCCACCACCGCTTCGTCGTAACGGCCGAGCTTGTAATAGGCCCAGCCCAGCGAATCGACGATGTAACCGTCCTGCGGACGCAGCTCGACAGCTTTCTTGATCATGTCGAGCGCGCGATCGAGATGGATGCCCATGTCGACCCAGGAATAACCGAGATAGTTCAACACCTGCGGCTGATCGGGATAAAGCTCCAGCGCCTTGTTGAAGCTCGGCTCCGCCTTGTCCCACTGCTTCAGGCGCTCATAGGCGATGCCGCGCTGGTAGAAGACCGGCCAGTCCTTGCGTTCCGGCGTCTTGATCTGCTCGACAGCACTATCATAAATCTTGGCGGCTTCCGCGAAATTCTTGTCCTGTGCATAGACACCGCCCAGCGCTAGATAGGTGCGAATGTCGGTCTTGTCGCGGCCCAGCAATATCTTCAACTGCTCAATGGCCTCGGCAGACTTGTCGTTATCGGCAAGGTTCAGCGCGCGCTGCATTTCGGCATCGCGGCGATAGGGCGAGGTTTCCGGCACTTCCGCATAATATGCCACCGCCGCTTCCGGACGGCGCAGCTTTGCCGAAATATCGCCAAGCTGGAAAAGGGTAGCGTCATTGCCCGGACGCAACGGCAGCGAGAGCTGCAGATAAAGCTTGGCAAAAGCCTCCGCGCCGCTGCGATTGATTGCCGTGCCGAGCGTATAGAGCACTTCACCGGCGCCCTGCTGCGGCGTTTCGATCAGACGGTCGATTTTCCGCCCTGCCTCGATCTGCTCGCGCAGTTCGGTCAGGGTCATGCGACCGTTCAAAAGTTCCTCGCCATCCTTCAGAAGCTGGATCGCGCCATCCTTGTCGCCCTGACGCAGCTTGAATGAGGCATAAGCCATGATGACGCGTTCATAGGTGTCGGGTGCGGCGCTACCGCCGGGACGATCATCAAGCGCCTGCTGGTAGAAATCAGCCGCTTCCTTCTTCATCCCGGCCTGATCGGCGATCAAAGCGGAGTTATAGGTGCGGAACAGGCCGTACCATTCGGGGCCTTCCATCTTCTTGATATCGGCCAGCGCCTGCTTGGGATTGCCCTGCCCGACCTTGACCCACGCATTCATGAAGCCGGTCGCAAGACGATCCATATCGGACTGCATGGACAGCATCAAAAGCGGACCGACCTTGCGATACTGCTTTTTGGAAATGGCGTCGATGGCAAGGGCAACGCGGGAGAAGCGCTCGATATCCGGTGTATTCTGCAATTCGGACGCAAGCGGCAGCGCGTCCTTGAAACGGCCTTCCGTCAACAGGACCAGAAGCAGGTCCTGCTTGACCTGACTGTTGCCCGGATCGAAGGCCATGGCCTGACGATAGAAATCGGCGGCTGTGGAGAGATTATTATCGGCTTCGGCGGTGCGGCCCGCCAGATAGGCGCCTGCAAAGGAACCGGCCCGAACAGCGGGCGTAGCGATAGGAGCGGGATCGGCTGCCGTCTTGGCCAATGCTCCGCTGGCAGGCATTGCAATTCCCGCCAGAAGCGAAAGAAGCAAACCATAAAGCGGGCCGTGTTTCATTCCATGCCGCATGAAGCCCTATCCTCTTCTCAAATTCCCATATGCGAAACCGGCAACGAATCGCCGATCGCCTCCAACGCACCGCACTTAGACCTTAACGGAACAGGCACGCCAAGCATGGCCTTTTTGGGATGAGGGGGCAAGAAAAGCATCTGTGATGGAAAGCTTTTCTTGATCGATCCCTGTTGGAAAATATCCAAAAAACGCGAAAGACGTCTGGAAACTCAGTTCACGCGGCTGATGCAGAAATCGATGACTTCGATCAGCGCATCTTTTTCTGGCGTCGCCTTGAGCGGCGCCAGAGCATCGCGGGCAATCTCGCCGAAGTGACGCGCGCGCTGCACCGTGTCGGCAATCGCGCCGTGCTTGGTCATCAGGCCAATGGCCTTTTGCAGCGATGCGTCGTCGCTCGCACCGTCTTCGATGGCGTGCTTCCAGAAAGCGCGTTCCTCATCCGTGCCACGGCGGTAGCTCAAAATGACGGGAAGCGTGATCTTGCCTTCGCGGAAATCGTCGCCCGTGTTCTTGCCGAGATCAGCAGCCGAACCGCCATAATCAAGCGCATCATCAACCAGCTGGAACGCGAGGCCGAGATTGAGGCCATAATCGCGCAAGGCTGCGCGATCCGAGCGCTGCACACCGGCGATGATCGGGCCCACTTCGGCAGCAGCAGAGAACAGCGCCGCCGTCTTGGCCTTGATGACCGCCAGATATTCGTTTTCGGTGGTTTCCATGTTCTTGGCGGCGGCAAGCTGCATGACCTCGCCTTCGGCGATCACCGAAGCGGAAGTCGCCAGCACGTCGAGCGCATCGAGCGAACCGACATCGACCATCATCTTGAAAGCCTGACCGAGCAGGAAGTCGCCGACGAGAACGCTGGCCTGGTTGCCCCAGATCATGCGGGCGGTGCTTTTGCCGCGGCGCAGATCGCTTTCGTCCACCACATCATCATGCAGCAGCGTTGCCGTATGCATGAATTCGACAGCGGTTGCGAGACGCACATGACCGTCGCCGTCGTAACCGAACATGCGGGCAGCGGCGAGCGTCATCATCGGGCGCAGGCGTTTGCCGCCCGACGAGATCAGATGATTGGCAACTTCGGGAATCATTTCGACGTCGGAACCGGCACGTGACAGGATCATTTCGTTCACGCGCGCCATATCGGCCTTCGTCAGGTCGACAAGCGGCTGCACCGATCCTGTCTGCTTTTTCTTGTCGTCGAGATTCAGAACCACACCCAATGCCATTACTCCTTGATGGGGCCGCCACCATATTTAAGCGCAGCGGAATGCTCAAGACGCATTCCGTGCCTTCACAGCCTGTTCAACATTGACGGAAGCAGTTGTCAATGCGGTGCATTGGCTACAAAGTGGGTAAATGATCGAACTTATCCGCACCAACGATTCCGTCCTGCTGTCTTTCGCCGAAGCCTTGATGAAGGAGGCGGGAATAGTTTATTTCATCGCAGATACCAATATGAGCATTATTGAGGGATCGCTAGGCGTTCTGCCGCGCCGCCTTCTGGTCAGCGAAGATCAGCTGGACGAAGCACGGCAAATCCTGATCGATGCCGAGATTGAACACGAACTGCGCGATAAATGAGCCTGACTGCCGAAAACGAGATTGAAGAAACGCTCGATGTCTTTCATCGCGGCGCGTTTCATCTCGTACAACCGGCAATGAAAGGTCATCGCTCCGGCGTCGATGCGATGATCCTCGCAAGCGCGGTGCCGGGCGGTTTTGCCGGGCGGCTTGCCGATCTCGGCAGCGGTGCAGGCGCTGCCGGTCTTGCTGTTGCGGCCCGGTGCCCGGCAAGCCGGATCACGCTTGTCGAACGGTCTGGCCTGATGGTCGGCTTTGCCAGGAAGACCATCGCCCATCCGCTGAACGCCGCTTTGGCAGACCGTATTGCGATTGTGGAAGCCGACGTGGCTTTGACCGGGAAGGCGCGTGTTGCGGCAGGCCTTGCTGATAACAGTTTCGATTTCGCCATCATGAACCCGCCCTTCAACGAAGCGGCGGACCGGCGCACGCCCGATCCGCTCAAGGCGGAAGCGCATGTGATGCCCGACGGCATGTTCGAACAATGGGTGCGCACGGCTGCTGCCATCGTCAGGCCGGGCGGCGGTATTGCCATCATCGCGCGGCCCGGCTCCATCGCGCCCATTCTGGAATCGCTTGCCAGACGTTTTGGCGGCTTGCACATCGTGACGGTGCATCCACGCAACGATGCGGCGGCAATCCGAATCGTCGTCACCGGAACCCGCGGCAGCCGCGCCGGTCTGGCCTTCATGCCGCCGCTCATCCTGCATGGCGACAGCGGAAACGGTTTTACGCCCCGCGCCAATGCCATTAATAATGGCCAGACCGCGCTTTTTTGATCCCCGGAGAATAAACCCGTGCTGCTTATCGTCGGAACCGTTCGGCTTCCTGCTGCCAATCTGAATGAAGCGCGCCCGGCCATGCAGCGCATGATCGAGGCCAGCCGCGCCGAGGCGGGCTGTATCGAATATTCCTATGCCGCTGACGTTCTCGACCCCGGCCTTATCCATGTAAAAGAACTATGGTTGGATCGGGCTTCGCTGGACAAACATTTTGCCTCCGGGCACATTGCCGCCTGGCGTTCGACATGGCCGACGCTTGGCATCACAGACCGCAACCTTTTGCTCTACGAAGTGGATGCGCCACAAATTACCTGATCGTTTCGTTAAGGAGACCGATGAACCACAGTCCCAATTCCGCTCGCCCCGTATCCCTTATGCGACGCTTTCTGGATAGCGAGGTTGCCGGCGGCCTTGTGCTGATGGCAGCGGCAGCGCTTGCGCTCATCGTAGCCAATTCACCTCTTTCACAAACCTATTTCGACGCTCTTCACGTCTATATCGGCCCGCTGAGCCTTGCGCACTGGATCAATGACGGCCTGATGGCGGTGTTCTTCCTGCTCGTCGGGCTGGAAATCAAACGTGAATTCATCGACGGCCAGCTGGCCAGCTGGCCAAACCGAATGCTGCCGGGCATTGCCGCAGCAGGCGGCGTGATCCTGCCTGCGCTCATATTCGCGGCGCTGAATTTCAATGACCCCGAAAAGCTGCGCGGCTGGGCAGTGCCTTCCGCAACCGATATCGCCTTCGCGCTCGGTGTCCTGTCGCTGCTCGGCTCGCGCGTGCCGTCCAGCCTCAAGGTCTTTCTGGCGACGCTCGCCATTCTCGACGATCTTGCCGCCGTCGTCATCATCGCCATCTTCTACACGGCGGAAATCTCCATGCCCTATCTGGGCGGGGCTTTTGTAACCGCTATTGCCTTATTCGCGATGAACCGTATGGGCGTCATGAAGCTTCTGCCCTATCTGATCGGCGGCGCGTTTCTCTGGTTCTTCGTGCTCAATTCCGGCGTTCATGCCACCGTGGCCGGTGTCGTGACCGCGCTGATGATCCCGCTGAAGGCCGCACCCGGCAAGCCGGACGACATGAGTTCGCCCCTGCATATACTCGAACATGCGCTGGCAAAGCCGGTCGCCTTCATCGTCGTGCCGATTTTCGGCTTTGCCAATGCGGGCATTTCCTTTAGCGGCCTTGATGGTTCGGTATTTGGCGACACGCTGACGCTCGGCATTATGCTCGGTCTTTTCGTCGGCAAGCAGCTTGGCGTGTTCGGCGCGGCTTGGCTCGCCATCAAGAGCGGCCTTGCGCAAAAGCCGATGGGCGCGAGCTGGGCACAGCTTTACGGCGTCTCGATCCTGTGCGGCATCGGTTTCACGATGAGCATCTTCATCGGGCTTTTGTCCTTCCCGTCCGATCTCATGCAGACCGAAACGAAAATCGGCGTTCTGGCCGGTTCCGCCCTCTCCGCCATATTCGGATACGGGCTGTTGCGGATTGTGGCCAGACCCGCGAAAAGCTGATCGAACTCAATTTCAAACTGTCCGAAGATGTAAATTTTCGGACAGTTTTCTTTGTGTTTCCAAGATTGCTTCCTACATTAGAGCGCATCCCGAAAAGTGTGAAACGGTTTTCGGAAAGATGCGCGTTAAAACAAAGAATTAGAGCGCCGATCTGATCCCATCAGATCGAAACGCGCTCTAGTTTCCAATAGTTGATCCAGTTCGGAGTTTATCTTGCCCGGTTTATTGACGCGCCTTGTTCCGCGCAGCTTTCGCAATGCCGCAATCGAAATTCCCGTTGTGCGCCTGCATGGCGCCATCATGACCGGCGGTTCCGCGCTGCGCCCTTCCCTCTCGCTGGCATCGACCGCCGCCGTTCTGGAAAAGGCCTTCAGCAACAAGCATGCGCCCGCTGTAGCGATTTCGCTCAACTCTCCCGGCGGCTCGCCGGTGCAGTCGCGCCTCATCTATCGTCGCATCCGTGATCTTGCATCCGAACACCAGAAGAAGGTTTTCATCTTCGTTGAGGATGTGGCTGCATCCGGCGGCTATATGATTGCGCTTGCAGGCGATGAGATCATCGCCGATCCATCGTCGATTGTCGGCTCCATTGGCGTGGTGTCGGCTTCGTTCGGCTTTCCGGAACTGCTGAAGAAAATCGGCGTTGAGCGGCGCGTCTATACGGCTGGCAGTAACAAGGTCACGCTTGATCCGTTTCAGCCGGAAAAGAAGGCCGACATCGAGCGGCTGAAATCGCTGCAACTCGAAATCCACGAAACCTTCATCGACATGGTCAAGGAGCGGCGCGGCGGCAAGCTTGCTGAAGAATCCGATCTTTTCACCGGTCTGTTCTGGACCGGCACTACGGCATTGCAGCTCGGCCTCATCGACGGCCTGGGCGACATGCGCAGTTTCCTGCGCAAGACCTATGGCGACAAGATAGAACTGAAGCTGATCCAGCCGCAGCGCGGACTGCTTGGCCGCAAGGTTCCGGGCGTCGGCATGGCGCTCTCGTCTGCGCTATCCGGCATCGAACCGGCGGAAATTGCCGCCCATCTTGGAGACGGCTTACTTTCTGTTGCCGAAGAAAAAGCGCTTTGGGGCCGCTATGGCCTTTGAAACATCACGGTTTAACGTGATAGGATGTCAGAAATGACAGGGCGCAATCAGGGCGCGTCCGCACACACACATCATGCGCATATGCCGGGGCAAACCTTGCGGGCCAATGCGCAAGCCGAAGGGACTTGGCCATGCCACAGCTCATTTTTCTGCTGCTGATCGCCATCGCCGCTTGGTATGGCTACCGCTCGTTCAAGCGCGAGGCTACTCGTGTTTCGCAGCGTGTCCGTCAGGCCGAGAAGGAAGCGCAAAACCGTGCAAACGGCACGTTGGTGCAGGATCCGAAAACCGGCGAATATTACGTCAAGAAAGACTGATCCGCTTAACCTCGATGACCGACACTCTGTTGCGCGCCCGGCCTGTTGCCAGCCGGTCTGTTACCCGTCTTGCCCCTGCGAAAATCAACCTCGCGCTGCACGTCACCGGGCGGCGTGAAGACGGCTATCATCTGCTCGACATGCTGGTGGCATTTGCGCACTTCGGCGACACGATTACGGTTGCTGACGCCCCGGAAGATGAGTTCACGGTCAGCGGACCTTTTGCCTCTTCTGTCCCTCTGGATGGTGGTAATCTGGTGCTCAAGGCACGCGATGCGTTGCGGGCGCATGCCGCCTGTGATCTGCCGCCCGTTGCCATTCACCTTGAGAAAAACCTGCCCATTGCTTCGGGCATTGGCGGCGGCTCCAGCGATGCGGCGGCAACCTTGCTTGCCCTCGACACGCTGTGGGGGCTGAATTGCGACTTCGACACGCTGGCAGCACTCGGTCTGGCGCTTGGTGCTGATCTGCCCATGTGCCTGCATGGTGCGGCGCATGGAACACCGCTGACCGCGCGCGGCATTGGTGAAGATCTAGCCCCTGTTACCGGACTTCCGGCCCTGCCGCTGCTCCTCGTCAATGACGGCACGGCGCTTGCCACACCCGACGTGTTCCGCGCCCTGGACAAGCGGGACAATCCCGCCTTGCTGCCGCCCGGCCAAAGCGAACTCGCCGCGCTCTGCCATTATCTTGGCGCCACCCGCAACGATCTTCTGTCGCCAGCACTTGGCCTTGCGCCACAGATCGGCGACAAGCTTGCTTTGCTCCGCGCCAGCGATGCGCTTTTCGCCCAGATGTCGGGTTCCGGCGCGACCTGCTTTGCGATCTTCGCCAACGATGCCGCCCTGCAGACAGCCGCTGCCCGCATGCGCGCCGAAAAGCCGGACTGGTTTGTCATCGCGACCGGCACAACCGCCTCGTAGAAACTGACAACCTCATCACGCCTGTCGTGATTCACTCTGATTCTCAGCAATGCGACGCATGCCAACTGCTTGTAGAAATCCATTCCCCCTCGATAGTCGATAACATCCTATTCAGAAGCTAGCTACTGTTCACATTGATTGGACAATAAACGCGTACACTCTGTTCGCGATTTATGAACAAAAAATGCCATATAACGGACATGTGAATGCTGGTATATCAATTAACATATTGAATTTAATTGACTATTTTTCTTATTTCTAATTGCTTCCAAATATAAACGAGCACGAATGTGTGATTAATAAAACATTTTCGTGACTGGAACTTTTCCCCACTGTCACCCATTTCAGGTGCATCGGAACGACGAAAAAGAAACGCCGCTCCAGTTTCCAAGGAGATAGGAAATGAAAAAGATTGTTCTTGCTGCCGCTGCCCTCGCTCTAAGCGCTGGCGCTGCCTTCGCTGAAAACCCATATGTTGGCGAACCTGACAACCTCTATGCAAACGACCGCACCCCGGTTGCTGCACAGACCGTTGACCGCACCGCAACCGCTGCGATCAGCACTGCCCACAAGGGCATGGTTTCTCAGGATGGTTCTGCAAACCGCTTTGGCGACGCTTCGCCTTCGAGCTTTGAGAACTAAGTTAGCCTAACCACATAATGGGCGTCGCGCAGCAATGCCGCTGACGCCCACATGGCCGGAACCCTCCCAAGCAATCCCGGCCCTCCGTTAATTTCCCCTCCCCTATGGATGGCATACAGGCCACCAGGGACGCCCCGAACAGGCCCTATTGACCGGGTGTCGTTCGCGCGGCAATTCAAAAGGAATACCAAAATGAACAAGCTCATTCTTGCTGCCGCTGCCCTCGCTCTTTCCGCTGGCGCTGCTTTTGCTGAAAACCCACATGTTGGCGAACCCGCTGATCTTTATGCAAACGACCGTACGCCGGTTGCTTCGCAGACCGTTGATCGCACTGCAACCGCCACGATCAACACGGGCTCCGCTTATCAGGATGGTTCTGCAAACCGCTTCGGCGATGCTTCGCCTTCGAGCTACCAGAACTAATCCAGCCTGACCGCATAACGGGCGTCGCGCAGAAACGCTGCTGACGCCCGCGCCGGGCCTCAATCACAAACCCGGCTCCCAACAGTTATCTCCCCGAAGGATGGTGCCTTAGCCACCCGGGTGCCCTCACTTGCTCCCGATTGGTTCGGGCGCCATCCGAAGGGCGATCTTTAAAGGAATTTGAAAATGAAAAAGTTTGCTCTTGCTGCCGTTGCCGTTGCTCTTAGCGCCGGTGCTGCTTTTGCTGAAAACCCGCATGTAGGCGAGCCTGCTGATCTCTATGCAAACGACCGCACGCCGGTTGCTTCGCAGACCGTTGATCACACCGCAACCGCCACGATCAACACGGGTTCGACGTATCAGGACGGTTCTGCTCATCGCTTTGGCGATGCTTCGCCTTCGAGCTACCAGAACTAATCAGGATATCGGCGAAAGCTGCTATCTCACGAAAAGGCGAAGCTTCGGCTTCGCCTTTTTCTATTTCAGCTTCAATCCCGTTCCGGCGGATAGATGCCATGCTTGAGGCGCACCGGCTTCAACTGGCGCGGCAATTGCGCGAAGGCCATGCCGTCGAGAAGCAGCGGCTTGATCGTCTCCAGCCGAACCAGAAGCCCGGTATCAAGCGTCGCTCCACCGCCACACAATGCAGCCTTCAGACTGCCCAACCTGCCGTCTCCGGCAGGCGTAAACCGTGCCGGACCGCCTTCGCCTTCCATATGGCGACGAACGACTTCTTCCCAGCCTTCCTGCGGTGTGGCGCCCGGAGCGAGAACCAGAACCCATGGCGTGCGGATTTCGCTGAGAGCCGCTTCCATATCGGTGCCATCACTGAACGAGCATCCCGCGCCAATCGCAACCAGTGCGGTTTCGTCTGAAGACCCTTCATCGATCACCAGAACACGCCGCACCAGCCCCTCCACCACTGCGGGCACGAGCGCCGACAGCGTATGCGCCAGGGGCTTTTCGGAATTCAGTGTTTCAATGATTACGGACAGCATGGGCGCTTCATATATCAACACGGCGTGAACGGAAAGCGGAACGCAGTATGTTCTTGCTTTGTTCTTATTCTTCGGATAGGAATAGATTCATCAGACAGAGTCGAACAATTACCAGAAGCACCGCCGCATGCAAGCCGTCAGACGCTTGGGCGGATATGCTTTGAAGCTCCGCAGGGAGATGAAGATGGCAGCGATCCAGCACGCAGATATCATCAAGCAGGCCGATATAGCCGCATTTGGCAATGGCCGTGCGGAGCACGCCAATGCGCTTGTCGGCGAAGCGGGAATGCGCATCGATCATAGTCGGCGGCGCGGGCGTGGTGCGGGCATCAATCCGACAGGACGCTTCGAGCCGACCACGCGTCAGGATTTCGACGACGGCTGGACAACGCTTGAGGAATTGCCTGCCTTCAACACCGATGTTCAGGTGGAAAAGCCACGCACGATCATTACCCGCAACGATTCACCTGACATCAGTTTCGACCGTTCGATCAATCCCTATCGCGGTTGCGAGCATGGCTGCATCTATTGTTTTGCCCGCCCGACCCACAGTTATATGGGCCTGTCTGCCGGTCTCGATTTTGAATCTCGCCTGTTCGCCAAGCCGGATGCCCCGCGCCTTCTTGAGCGCGAATTGTCCAAGGCAGGCTATCAGCCGAAGACGATCGCCATTGGCACCAATACCGATCCCTACCAGCCGATTGAAAAGAAATGGCGCATCATGCGCGAAATTCTCGAAGTGCTGGAAGCGGCCAACCACCCGGTCGGCATTGTGACGAAATCCGCCCTTGTGGTTCGCGATATCGACATATTGAGCCGCATGGCTGAAAAGGGTCTCGCCAAAGTCGCTCTTTCAGTGACGACGCTGGACGCTCATCTTGCGCGCACGATGGAGCCACGTGCTTCGACACCAAGCTTGCGCCTTCAGGCTATCCGCAAGCTAACCGATGCGGGCATTCCGGCTTCGGTGATGATGGGCCCGGTCATTCCAGGCATCAACGACCACGAGATCGAACGCATCCTCGATGCGGCATATGCGCAGGGAGCGCGCGAGGCTGGCTACGTGCTGCTGCGCCTGCCGCTGGAAGTAGCGCCCCTTTTCAAGGACTGGCTGCTGCGCAATTATCCGGACCGCTACCGGCATGTGATGTCGCTGGTGCGCTCCATGCGGGACGGCAAGGATTACGATGCCGAATGGAGCAAACGGATGCGCGGCACTGGCCCTTACGCCTGGCAGATCGGTCGCCGGTTCGAGATCGCCGCCCGCAAGCTAGGCTTCAACACACAGCGCAAACACTTGCGCACCGATCTGTTCGAACCCGTACAGAAAGGCGGCAAGCAGCTGTCGTTGTTTTGAAATCACGCAACATGCGGTCTAAAGCGCAATTGAACCAGAGTAAAACACGGAGATCGGTAAAATTATGCTTTCTATAAAAAGGACTTAGAGCACCGATCAGGTCCAATTGCATCGAGACGCAACCGAAATCCAAATCGGCTTCCGCCTGCCCCCTCAGGCGGATAAGGTCCTGCTTCCCGCCACCATTCCTCTTGGCAGGACCTTGCGGAGAATCGGAGGCAATGCGAACATCGCCACCTTATGAAACGCATGGCTTCTGATTCTCCCCTTCTCTTCGATATTCCGCTCGCGCCTGACTTCTCTGAAGAGGCGAAGCTTCTTGCGCGCGGGCTTCGCTATATAGTCGGCATCGATGAAGCAGGACGCGGGCCCTTGGCTGGGCCGGTCGTGGCAGCGGCGGTCCTGCTGGATGCGAACGATCTGCCGGAGGGGCTGGACGATTCCAAGCGTCTTAATGCAGCCAAGCGCAATGCTCTTTATGAGACCATTCTTGCAAAAGCAGTCAGTGTTTCCGTTGCGAGCCTCAGCGCGCGCAGCATAGACGCGACGGATATTCGCAAGGCCGCACTGGAAGCCATGCGCCGCGCTGTGCGCGGTCTCGTCCTGCAGCCTTGCCATGCACTCGTTGATGGCCGCGATGTACCGCCCGGCCTTCCTTGCCCCGGTTCTGCCCTTGTGAAAGGCGATCAACGCTCAGTGTCGATTGCGGCGGCATCCATTGTCGCGAAAGTGACACGGGATCGCATGATGGAGCGTGCGGGCAGCGCCCACGCCGTTTACGGCATGGAAGTACATGCGGGCTATGGAACGGCCAGACACCGTACTGCCATCGAAAGTGATGGTCCCGTACCTGGCCTGCACCGGTACACTTTCGCACCAATCAAGGGACGGTTTGAGCCTCGCCGCTGAGCCGTATTAGTGGTGGTTGGTCAGGCCCGTATCCGTTGGCGATGTTCTGCACACCCGTATCATTGAATGCATATCGATCCGAGCCGAAGCAGGTCGGTTTCCATTCGGTAGAATGCACTCTCGGACGCGCTCCAGCGCATCTGCGCACGACCTGCCTGTTCCGCCCCACCACTCGGCACGCGGTGGTCCGCGCGAAGCCTTAGAGACGGCTTCCGTGAAGGTTGAACGCGTCACCCACTCTAACTTTTTTACACGCGGATTATGATCCTGCTGAGGCGCTTCGAGACGTGCTCTAAAACTCTTCTCAAAACAAAAATGCCGCCCTTTCAGGCGGCATTTCAAAACTCTAAAGGTCGCGAAAACCTTAGTTCATGTTCGACTTGACCTGAACTAGTGCGTCCTTGAACAGACCGCCGGAGACCTTCGTGTCAACCTTGTCAGCGACAAGCTTGCCAGCAGCAGCAACAGCGAGATCCACAGCCGAAGCACGGACGGCATTGATAGCGTCGACTTCAGCGGTTGCGATCTTCTGTTCAGCCAGCTTGTTACGGCGGGCCACATATTCTTCAGTCGCACGCTTGGCATCTTCGAGAAGAGCCTTGGCTTCGCGTTCGGCAGCGGCGACGATATCGCCTGCTTCCTTTTCGGCTTCCTTACGCTTGCGATGGTATTCGGCCAGAAGCTGCTGAGCTTCTTCACGCAGCGTGCGGGCCTCTTCCAGTTCCTTCTTGATGTGGTCTGCACGCTCATCAAGCGAACGGCCAACCATAGCCGGAACTTTCAGATAGGCGAGGATCGCCAGGAAGATGATGAGGCCAACAAGTGCCCAAAATGTAGCGTCCATTGACCTCTCCTCAGGCGTTCGCGGCCTTGACAGCGGCTGTTACCGAAGCCTTGTCGGCCTTGGTGCCCAGAAGCTGTTCGACGATTTCAGCCGTGGTTTCCTCGGCGATGGTGCCGACGTCGCTCATGGCCTTGGCCTTGATCGCAGCGATGCGGTCTTCGGCTTCCTTGAGCTTGCTTTCCAGAGTGGCTTCAGCAGCAGCGCGCTCGGCGTCTGCTTCGCCCTTGCCCTTTTCGCGAGCGGCTTCAGCAATCGAAGCAGCCTTGGTGCGGGCCTGGGCCAATTCCTGCTCATAAGCAACGATGGCGTTGTCGGCATCCTGCTTGAGACGGGCAGCCTGCTCCAAATCCTGAGCAATACGGTCACGACGGGTCTCGATCACGCCGCCGATGCGCGGCAGAACCACGCGGGACATGAACAGATAGAAAAGACCGAACGTGATCGCCAGCCACAGAACCTGTGAGGCGTAATGGGTGGAATCGAACGGAGGGAATACGCCGCTGCCGTGTCCGGCATCGTGCGCGACCCCGGTTTCGGTGTGCACAGCATCGGCTGCGCCGTGCTCGCCAGCAGCTGGTGCCGGTTGCGATTCGGTGGCGGTTTGGGCAAACGCCGTGGACACGAACATCCAGATTTCCCCTTAAATCCAGCATGACCTGATCCGAAAACCGGTTCTCGTCTTCCGGGATCATGCCTACTCAGACGTCATATGCAAAGGCCAGCCGCGCTGCATTTCAAGATACAGATCGCGGCAGGCCAGACTCTTAAACCGTTTATTAGACGGCGAAGAGGAGCAGAAGCGCGATGAGCAGCGAGAAGATGCCCAGAGCTTCCGTAACGGCGAAACCGAACACCAGACGGCCGAACTGGCTGTCAGCAGCGGACGGGTTGCGCAGAGCGCCGGAGAGGTATTGGCCGAAGATGTTGCCGAGGCCGAGAGCCGTACCGGCCATACCGAAACAGGCGAGACCGGCGCCGATGTACTTTGCTGCTTCCGCTTCCATGTTAAGCTCCTTCTGGATTGAAATATAAGCGCGGATTTCAGTTCTGGCGGTCGCCCGCCGGTTTGAACTCAGTGTCCCGGATGTACTGCGTCGTTGATGTACATGCAGGTGAGAACGGTAAACACGTAGGCCTGGAGGAAGGCTACGAGGAATTCGAGTGCGGTGATCGCAACCGTCATGATGAGCGGCAGAACCGCGCCGCCGACGCCGATAGGCCCGAGGGCTGCCAGCGAAACAACGAAGCCGGCGAAAACCTTGAGCGTGATGTGGCCTGCAAGCATGTTCGCAAAAAGACGAACCGAGAGGCTGATCGGACGCGACAGGAACGAGATGATTTCAATGGCGACAACCAGCGGTACGATAATGCCGGGAACACCGCTCGGCACGAACAGCTTGAGGAAGCCGAAACCGTGCTTGAAGAAACCGTAGATGATGACCGTACCGATGACCAGGCACGCGAGAGCGAACGTCACGATGATCTGGCTGGTTACAGTGTAGAAATACGGGAAGAGACCAATGAAGTTCGCGACCAGCACGAACATGAACAGCGAGAAAACGAAGGGGAAGAACTTCATGCCCTTCGACCCAGCCGAATCCCTGAGGCTTGTCGCCACGAATTCATAGGCCATTTCCGAAACCGACTGCAGACGGGTCGGGATAAGACCGCGACCCGACGACGTCAGATAAAGGAAGCCCGAAGCGACCACGACAGTTGCGACCATGAAAGCCGAAACATTCGTGAACGACAGGTCAACGCCGCCTACATCGATGGGAATCCACCGAGAAATCTGGAACTGATGGATCGGATCGTTCGCCACCTTAACCTCGTCTGTCTTCCCTGCCCGAAGGCGATTTGGCCTGCCCGAAGGCGATTTAGTCTGCCCTAAGGCGACTTGGTCTACCCGAAGGCGCTTCAGTCTCGGGGCCCGATATGCATCCGGCCCGCCTATCACTTACACTTGAACGAACTTTACCGTAAAGTCCGCCAAGGCTTATTTCCTGTCACTCTTTTCCGCGTTAGTCTTAATGCCGCCTTGATCGGCGACATAACCTACGGAACGAAGCACATTGAGGACACCCGCTGCGAAGCCCAGTAGGAGAAATACGATCAATCCCCAAGGCGACGTGCCGGCGACACGATCGATAAACCAGCCAAGCACCGCACCCACCACGATTCCCGCGATAAACTCGCTGGAAAGCTTCATGGCCTGCGCGACCGAACTTGCCGTTTCCGACCGCCCCTCCTCGGAAGCTGGCTTTTTGAACATGCCCTTCTTGACCAATTCGGCCTCAAGACGGTTCAAACGCTGATCCAGCTCCCCGAAAGCAGGTTGCCCTTGCCCATCCTTGACAGCACCGGATGGCTTTTCGGGCTCAATTCCCCGTGCCATTGGCAGCTCCTTTTTTCAAGAAAGGCAGGTTCACAACCCCATTTCCAAGTTGCGCGCAACATATTGACACGCCGCCCGCTAGTCAAGGCGGTGAAGGCACTGCTCCAGAAGGTTTTTTATCCTTAAAAAACAATTGGATAGCGAATGGTGCAACTCATTTTCCGCCCAAAGACGAAGAATGTGGCGCGAATCCTTCACTTTTTCGTTGCCGCTATCCCCAGCAGATCGCAGACGTTGAGCTGCATCCCGTCAGAACATCAGCTCCAGCCGCCGCCATAGGTGCGGTAGAACACATGAAGGCCGATCTTGGTCAGCTTCTTCATGGTCGGCGCCCAGAAGGGCTTCACATAGGTCGCATGATAATGTGTGGCTGAGCCCACTTCCGGCAGCCAGATCTGGCCGGACGACACCGTCTTTGCCACTTGCTGCGCCATGCGCCATTGCGGCATCTCGGTCACACGGTGCTTCTGGCCATCGCAGGCAAAGGAGAACTGGCAGGCATTGAGCCAATCGCGATTCTGATAGACCGCACCGCAGATCGTGTTCGGATAGGCCGGATTGCGCACGCGGTTGAGCACCACCTGCGCCACAGCCACCTGCCCCTTGACCGTCTCGCCGCGCGCTTCGAAATAAACCGCTTCGGCAAGGCACTTCTGTTCGCTCGCACTAAATGCCGAAGGCGGCAACGGAGTTGCCGCCCATCCATGATCTTCATCGCCGATCGGCGGGACAAACCGCCCCGCGCTCGGATCCGGTTTCAGGATGCTCTCGAAGGGAGAGGTTTTTCCATAATCAGGCGCGGATGGCGCATAACCCAGCGCCAGCACATCCGGCTGGTCATTGGTGATCAGCTTGGCCAGTTGCACCGGCATTTCTGCTCTCGGCTTTGGCGGCTTCACGGCATGGAAGGCCATAGTGATGCCGATTTCCTTGCCTTCGAGCTTGCTGGAAAAAGCCATCTGCGTATCCGTCTTTTCCGGCGGACGGGTAATCATGCTGATCTTGTCG
>Ga0153948_1000185_pt1 | contig 33114 bp, 30 predicted proteins | sample TSNJ032MetaG_FD_104696 | JGI IMG/M metagenome (GOLD analysis project Ga0153948, IMG submission 104696) | Attine ant fungus gardens microbial communities from New Jersey, USA - TSNJ032 MetaG | ecosystem: Host-associated > Fungi > Mycelium > Unclassified | place: USA: New Jersey, Wharton State... | reverse complement strand
TGGGCCGACAATTTCTATACCCTCTGCTATCTAAACAGAATGCAGTTGCTGTCTATTGATTATTTGACGGAATATCTCCAATGACGTCTCTGGCTGGAAAGCAGGCTATTGAAAATTAATCAGAGATCTTCTGAATGTACATCCAAAAAATCAGGGAAAACACCTACTACTTCGTGACCCGCTTCATAAATTCTCGCAAAGGTGAAATTATCAACATTCTGGATAGCAGCTACCGCCTTCCCATTTATCGTCATATTGGTCAATGGAGTATTATTAATCCTCTCTTTCCCGTACCAGTCCATAGCTAGCACTGATGCGTGCCCTCCGAGCCAGTTACAGCTAGTGATTTCGAGATTTTCTATTTAGACATGGTCCCAGTGCAACTTGAATTGTCTTACTTGATGTCTGCATCACCAGCCTAGCAGAGAGAATGGATGTAAGAAAGTGAAAAGAAGCATCTCAGGAAGGCTGCTGACCCAGATGAGAATTCTCATTTTCGAATCTGCCAGATCAGCGAGAAGAGGAAGTAGAGTTCGAGCATCCTATCGGATCAGAGTTATGGAAACCTTCAGTCCACTGACAGAACCACTCACATCTCCAGTAGTAACAAATTTTTCAAAAGGCGGATCCGCACATTCACTATATCGCACTTCGGCTCCTATCATTCTCTGGATCAGGGGATTTCTGAGATAGTCGACGTAAAATTCGGGCGGGAATAAAGCAGATGAATTCTGTCGTAAGTCCTCGTCATCGCGGTCGCCAACTGCTGGGACAAAGACGTTTTCGACCTAGAAAGGGGAACAAATACAAGAATCAGAAGAACATCAGCAGACAATTCAATATAAATTACACAGAAATCGTCAGCACGACGACAAATACTGTTTGAGGCAGCAGAATCGCCCGCATTAGCGCATGCTATCTCCTGTTCCTGGCATCCTCCTGGACCAAAGAATGCCTCGTTCAGTCGCTGAATTACCTGGTCGCTTTGCAGTTGACCATAACCAGGAGCGTTGGTGGCGAAGTCAACATAGGCTTGGTTTTGGATAAGGGGATCAAACCAGCCGCTAGTGTATTTCAGTCAACTTTGAGCGTGCGAAAGAGGTAGAATACTTGTTAATCATCAAAGCGCTAACTACCACTTCCTCTCCTTTGAGTTGTCCTTCCTTGATCAGCTGGTTTTGCTGATTGAAATACGTTACAAGCGCGGGCCCGTAATGTCCCCCATAGCTCTCGGTGGCAAGGATTAATCTATCGAAAAATCAGAAGAAGAGTGTAACAAGAAGGAACCGTACATACTCTCTGCTTTGGAATTTGGAGAATTCTCCACTTTCAAAGAGGACTTGAAAAGCCTGCCATACAAATGGTGAAGCCGATAAAGTGCTGTTGACTGTATCTGTGCCGAACGAGAAACCAGTACCGATTGGTTGATCGATATAGATCACTTGAGCGCCCAATCAGATTTGTCCACGAACAACATGAACAAGACATACTATTGCTCAGAGAGTTCCAACTGATCACCTTCTCTTGACAAAAGTCTTTTTAGCAAAGAATTCAGTATTACCCACCTGAATGGATTAATCGATGTGGTTTCGGTATCTGATTGAACCGTGCAAGGCCCGTTCTCTGAACGATAGCTTAACGTCTGTATGCTCCAAAATATGTAGAGAAATACCTTGGAATAAACCGATCATAGACGAACAACCGGGACCACCATTCAGCCTCGCGGATATTCAACACCTTTCTCTGGCTCAATAGGATAGAGGAGCTCACCATAGAGTGAATGGTGCATTTTCAGGCGAATTCCTGGATTCAAAGAACCAAAACCACTGGATAGGCACACCATGAGAAGCTAAGTCATGTCTATCTTTGCTGAAAAATCACCATTGACATATTCTGTCCCACTGTGATATATCCCGACATCTGGTGTACCCCCGGTGTTGTCTCGCAGACTCCTGAATCTGAGACGAATCTCAATCCAACATCAGCCATGTTCTGAGACTGGAAAGTCTTCGGGGTGGGGAATGCATCTGTGAAATCGGACAAGGCAACACAGAATGCTTCCTTGAACGAAATAACGAGCAAAATGAAGAGCATTTGTACGATATGAAGTGCCATGTTCACTGCCATTGCGATGAGAATGGTGCGAGCTGGCTTGTGGTGGACGTTCTTGGAGTGAGAAATCACAGGCTTGCTTTCTTTATCCTGTTAGCGTAGAATTCACACACCGACAGAGCCATATGATAACTAGGGGTTGTTGGATTCTGGATCTCATGCGAGCCTGCGCGATGCACATGATGAGATCAATTATCTTGTTTCATGTCTTGATATTGGTAGCTACGTTGCATGATGAAGATACAGGTATATAAGTAGTGTAATTTGTTTGTATTCACTATCTTTTTGTACCCCTTCGATTGTATTTCAACAAGTGTGGAAATCCATTATGCACGCCATCTCCATTTTCCCAGCTAGAACGTAGTCAAACAAGACAGGGATGTTTTTCCAACAAAAAAACTTATCATGTTTGCATAGCAGCTCAATCCACTATGTCTGCAAAACCTTTCTCCATGCTGCTGCAGATGCTGCAGATGTAAGTCACTACTGCCCAGAAGGGGCTCCGTGTATCTGTATCTCAGTAGCCACCAAGCAAGGTGGACGACTTAGAAACCTGTAGTACAATCTGAAATGTAGTCTGCAAGTAAGAGCAATGTAGCGCCACGTTAATAACTTACCTCAGTAGTCACCAAACTAAAAATATTTTGATGGTATGCAGAACGTATATCACACCTTTCAGAACTCCGGTACTGATACAACGGTTCATGCCTCCGAGTATGACAACCTTGCCTGTTTTGTGTATCATCACAAGACAATCGAAGTATGCTAATGCTCATCTCTGGTAGCGAGGTGCAAGGAATGATTTTGTCTCCAGACTGAATGAATGATGGACTTATTGCCAGCAGTATTACACATCATGAAACGAAAGCAATGTATGAGAATCGCGGAGCATTCAGTCCCTTAATTATTAATTTCAGTGCCTTCTACACTGCTCTCAATCATGGCCTTGAAGTTTTGTTCCAGATTGATATTATTAGTCTGTCCTTGGGCCACGTGAAAGTTGAGGAACATGCGGCGCTATACACTCCATAGTGAACATAGTGAAAGATCAGGACATAAAGTTGAGGAAGCAGAATCAGAGGGTCAAAGCTACTCCCATAAGAAGTTTGTCGTGGGATCTGGCATGACAAATCATATTTACACGCTTTGGTTTTGATTGTACGCACATCATATGACTATCGGGTCATCGTATCCATATTAAAGTCACATGGATAAAAAGAAATGAATTCGTGTATAGCTGATGGTCTCACTCTCTTATCACTTCCAACATCATGGCAACAATGAACTGGAGAGAGCGTGCTGCTGCGAAGAAACAACAACAACAAGTATCCTTGCCGAAGGAATGGATCCTTACGAATCTTCCTGACAATAGCCAAATCGACGTCACCGAATTTCCTAGGACGTGCGGGCTACTTAATGTTCGAGAGATAGAAATTACTGAGTCTCATGTTGATGTTATCTTGTCTAATTTGGCGAAAGGAATTTGGACAGCAGTTGACGTCACGACCGCATTCTCGAAGCGAGCGATCGTAGCGCACCAACTAGTGTGTTTCTTGTGACCTTCAAGTAAATCAGGACTGATGACGGGATTTATTCGAGGTGAACTGTCTGACAGAAATTTTCATCGACAAGGCTCTCGCTCGAGCTGCTGAACTCGATGAACATTTGAGGCGCACCGGTTCAGTAGTTGGACCCCTCCACGGTGAATAAATAAGCACCTTGGTCCATCATTGTGTTCATGTAACTGTATATCAGGTCTTCCTGTTTCATTGAAAGATCAGATTTGCATCAAGGACGTCGAAACTACCATGGGTATATCGCTCTATAATGTGTTAATTCTCGTTCCCAATATCGCTTTTAACAGGCTGGGTTGCATGGATAGGGAAGCCGGTGACAAAGAATGCTGCAATTACTGATATCCTCGAGTCTTTGGGTGCTATCCTCTATGTCAAGACTAATATTCCTCAGACTCTCATGGTTTGTAGCGAAGCTCGGCCCCCGCTTTGCTTGCTAAGCACCCTGTAGTGGCCCGAGACCTACAACTTCATTTTTGGAAGGACGGTAAACCCATTCAACCGCTTACTTACTTCTGGTGGTTCTTCTGGTGGTGAAGGTGCTCTGATTGGTATGTTTTATGTCATTTTCATTAGCATTCCCATACAATTAATCGTATTTTGAAAGCTTTGCGGGGTAGCCCTCTTGGTACGTGAGGTTGTTGTTATGAATCTTTCAGCCTTGAATAAGTACCGTAGGAATCGGATCCGATATTGGCGGGTGTGTGATTTCTTGCACGTCTTGCACATAGATCTCAAGTTTGCAGTTCCGTTCGCATTCCATCTGCCTTCAATGGACTTTACGGATTACGCCCATCCTTCAACCGGATTCCTTATGCTGGTTGTGCTAATTCTCTGAATGGTCAAAATTCCATCTATTCGGTACTCGGCCCCATGACAACCTCCATGGGTGGCGTGAAGGCTTTTTTGAAGGGTGTCCTCTCCAAGAAGCCCTGGAATTATGATCCTCTCGTTATCCGCAAGCAATGGAATGAGGATGAATATCATCTTTCTGACTATAACGGTGGAAAAAGATTGTGTTTTGCAGTGTTGTGGGATGATGGTGTTACTATGCCACATCCGCCGATATTGAGAGGATTAGAGGCGACCAAACAGGCTTTGATCCGAGCTGGGCATAAAGGTACTTGCTCTCTTCGAACTTTGATCGTGATGTTGAAAGGGCATATCAGTGATCGACTGGAAACCAATTTGCCATCCCGAGATATATGCACTTGTTGTATGTGTCCGTACGGAAGTAATGACTGTGCTGGTTGACACCTGCATTACAGGCACAAATTTGGGGTGCTGTCGGGGATGCCGACTATGAGGCTGTGGCTAAGCTGTCCGGGGAACCCATCATCGGCACGATGTCAATGGGCGTTGAGAATCTTGATACGCCACCTGAACGCGCTATGCATCGCCCACCCGCGCTCAACTTGACTGCATTCGAATATTGGAGACTCAATATCAGACAGCGGGAGCTGAGGCAGGAATATCTGGAACATTGGCTCAAAACGGCTACCGTTACAGGGACAGAGAGACCGGTAGATGCCATTATTTGTCCCGTAGCGCCCTACGTAGCACCACCCCATGGCAATAACAAGTGAGTCACATAAATTGGCCCGCTTAAGGTGTTTTGACCTTTGCGAAAAATCTAGGAGTGCTGTATATACAACCGTTTGGAATGTCCTGGACTATCCTGCTTGTGTTATTCCAGTGGGATCCAGTGTCGATCCTCTTCTTGATGCTAAAAAATCTCGCACGTCGTTTTATGGCGACAAAGATCGCAAGAACTGGGAATATTGTAAGTGCACACTGTCTTGAATCTTTGATTTCTAAGATTCGTGTTTTAGACGACCCAGAGACCTTCAAGAATGCACCGATTTCAATTCAAGTTGTGGCCCGTACTCTTGAAGAGGAGGCACTTGTTGGAATCTCGGAGATCGTCGACCGAGCCCTCCAAGTAGATCAACCCAAGTTGTAAAGTATTCGAAATTGCGAAACTATGACTGCAAACATGATTCCTGCTGAGTTGAAGTAGTTTCCATTCAAGAGCTACAACCACACGCAGTTTGGATGGAAGTAGGTAAAACTGAAAAACTGAAAAACCTACCTCCAGGGGTACAAGTTAATAAGTTGATCAAATATTACTAACAAATCTATGTACCTCATCTGGAAAATGGAGGATCCCTCAGAATCAAAATAGGCACCAAGAATGATCAGACAAGATTAAAGCTCAAAGGAGGAAAGAAATTAGAATATATGTTTTCAAAATCATTCAAGCAATACATGCTGTTTTTCCATCCCTTTCTGACTGCCCCTCATCACTATCCACTTGCAATTAATATTCTACAAGTGTATCTAATTCTCAAGACTCAATGTCCATGATACAAGTTGCGCATTTCCTCAATCAGACTTAACCTAAACTTCCTATATCTCGGAATTTTCTGATATACTTTCATAATCAGCTCAAAGAACCATGACCCCACATCAACAATGCTCCATTGCCTTCGGACAAGGATTCAACAAACCTTAAAATCAAGAGACACAGCTAACAACCGCATTTCATTTTTTTTAAAAAAGAACTCTCCCACGGACGCTTTATATCCCCTAGATATTTTTTCAACCAGCCAGACGGAGCCCCTTTCCTTCCTGTTCTTTAACAAAAAATCTACTACGATACAAGACAAAAGACAATAGTCTCAAGTACCAACGGACAACTCAATTACGACGGAGGGTGTGCAGCACAGGCATAGAAAACGAGAGGAAGGAGTGAAATAAATAATATTATCATTGTCGTCCTGGTCATTCCAGTTCGTGGCAAATTCACCACCACAGCTGGCATTGTCCACCATCATCTCATATCTCCAGATGTGGTTCATAGTAGATCACCAAGAGCAGCGAGTTCAGGACCACCACTCTCTCTCATACCAATCTCCCAGTCTACACAAGTCCATCAGCAGATGAACAAGAAAGAGAAAAAGATAAACTGCCTACAGCTGTAGATGATAGTCACAGCCATCAAAATACCAGTACCACTTCCGATAGCACCCATGAGATCAGCAACGACAGACAAAAGACCAAGAATGGCACCACCGAACGCGGCGGCAGTAGGAATGACGCGCTTCAGTTCTTTGTACATCGAACCTTCACGATGTCCGGCCATAACCTTGAAAAAAGGAATGTTTGAATGCGAGATAAAATCAGTCAAGAAGGATGATAACATACCATCTGTTGATCCTTGAGTTGCTTGGCGACGTCACGAGGGCCAGAGCCAGAAATTTCAATCCAAGCCTTGGAGAAGAGAGCACAGGCAGAAAGCATGAAAAGGACGTAGACAATGGTATGGATGGGATCAAGGAAAGCTTCTTTCATGGTGTGGGGGGGTGACATGTAGTAAGCGATTCCGGAAACGGCGCGGAGTTGAGGAGAGTCTTCCATAGGCTGCAAAAAGATCTCATTAGCAAAAGGGAATAGAATAGTGATACATACTATTGCGCACCTCCCAGATACCCAACAAACGAACAAGGAAGTTATCCGGAAAACGAGTGGCAAGCATTTGGGAAATGACGTAAACATTGGAAATAAGCGCACTCTGGAACATGATAGGCATGTTCGAAGTATAGAACAACTTTACAGGGTACGACCCTCGCTGTCCCCTGAACCTGTTGCTCTTGACTGGAATCTCGATTCTAAACCCTTGCAAGTATATAACTACCACGAAAATCACGATTGTTGCAATCAGATTCATCACATTGGGCAGCCTCTCACGCCAGAAAGCTTCCCTCAACGCACGTCCTTTGTCATTCCAAGTGAACAATAAATGGAACAATGCAACGATAGCGCCCTCAAATTCGGGGCCACGACCGATGTTGACGGTGGTCGGTGAAAAAGCTTTCCAGACGATACTTTCACAGATGTTGGTGGCTATGAAGAGGGAAATTCCTGAGCCGAGACCATAGCCTTTTTGTAGAAGTTCGTCCAAGAGGATAACAATGAGTGCTGCGGCAACAAGCTGGATGATTAAGAGGAGGCAGACACCGGCGCCGAGATCCTTGGGTTGACCATAGAGACCTGTGAGGACGTAGACGGTTGCTTGACCAAGAGAAATGAGAAGTGCAAACACTGATTAGGGAAAACACGTCTAGTTATATTGACATCTGACAAGAAATAAAAGAAGGGCATACGTTTTTGAGCCCCAGAGAACAAGATACGATCTTCTTTCAAGCTGAAGTCAACTTCAATGAGGTTGGAACCGGCAAGGAGTTGCATAATCGTGCCCGAGGTGACGATAGGTGAGATACCAAGTTCCATAAGTGTACCACGGTTGGATGCAAGAATGACGCGCATCCAGTAAAGCGGGTCAGACGAGTCAGAGGACATGATGCCATATAATGGCACCTGTGAGCACACCAAGAATATAAGTAAAGTCACAGCTGTCCATAGTATTTTTTGATTGAAGGGAACCTAGAAAATACCGTGAACACGAGTCAAGGTTGGAGAATTCGCGTGGGCATACTTTGCGATCAGGTGAAGACACCTCGGGAAGGATTGGAAGAAAAGGGCGTACAAGATTGAGAAATCTGACTGGAAAAAAGTGAGCTAGAATACACTAGTAGGGAAGAAACTTACAACCGCCCATTGTTGCGGAGGGAAGAAAAGAGGATAAGAGAAATAATATGTCAATTTGCCCCGACGTGGCACTAGCTTATATAATACGACACGTCTACTTCGGTGTCTTCCATTTGTTCATCAAACTTGGCCATGGATTTATTTGACAATATAAAGAGCAATTCTCGTCAGAGTTTTGTACCTAATAACTCAACACATGTCGCCAATCTGACCTACCACATAACACATTTTATCAGGCCACGAAACGGGATTCGGTCCGAATGTGCAAGAAATGGTATCGGCTGGCATATATGTTTCTAACATAAACATCCGTTCAACAGTTGGTGATTATATCGCACAGTCCTAGGGTCGTTTCTCCTACGGAAATTAGATACTCTTCAAGTCGAAAAATGCTTGGATCAAACTTGGCTGGTTCCTTCAGTTTCTCGTTCGTGGTGCCAGAATCTTGAATCACATAGTGAAGGCAACGACTCAGACTTGATTGACGCACAAATCTTGGTTTACTTCTTTCGTTCTCATAGAGCCGTCCATAACAAAGCCGCCAAAAACCTATTGGTACCACTCATTCCCTTCTGTCATACAGCACATGCAATATAAACAAACCCTCTACTCATAACCTCCTTCACTTCCCTACATCAGCCTGTACGAGTGCTGGGCACTCACGTTTGCCCTGTCAGATGATAAGCAATGTAGTCAATAAGATTAGATATGGTCACCGTTCGTTTGAGCCATTTAGTGACTTAGTCCCTCGACCGCGAAATACCGGCGTGTCAAGAGGAATTGCTGCAATAAGAAATCAGACCTCTTCGAAATTAGTCCCGTATCTGATAAATAAAGATTAGATAGCAACTTATCATTAACGCCCACGACATTACTCTGCCCAATACACTACAGACTATCCTATTCACCGACATATGCATGATCCTGCTTCTCGTAAGATAATTATTGCTTGTCGCTTCAGTAAGTCGTCCAATTTTCTATTCTCAGATCTTACCAATCGTACACAGTACAACATGACCAATGGTTCACAACACATGTCGATCCTCAATGGACGACCCGACAACTCAAAATATGGCTCGTCCATCGGCTATTTAACATAAACATCCCTGCAAAGACGCTCATAACTCCTTCGCAGAGACAACCTCAACGACCACCGTCACCGATCACTTTCGCACCAGACCCTCGTGATCGACCTTCAAGTCCTATCATTTTTGCTGCTCCTCAGAGCGGATTATATGGTCCCGGAAGAGCAGCAGCCAGCGGTGTTGGTAGAGATCGTGCTACTATATCGCACGGCATCCTAAGTGATACCGATGACGACCTCTTGAGTGGTAGTGAAAGTGGTTTTTCTTCAGCAGGTAAGATGGATGGGAGTGGTCGTCGAAATGAGATTCGCATCGAGACAGGACTGTTCAATCCAGGCAACATCACCCCTGGAGGTCGGATAGGTCCCTTACAAACTAGAGTCAACGGCACTGATTCTGGGATACCTATGATACCTGTCACCTCACCCACCACATCCGCAGTCTACACAGCGCCTGACGCAGATCGTTTTCCAGGTGGTATCAATCCATACCACTGGACTCTCACTCGCTATTCAACTGGGCAAATCTTTGGCGACAATGAACAACTCTCCTGGTACGATCTTGTTGAGTTTGAATTACTCGAGTTGCATGGTTTGAGTTTTCCTTCTACACATCCATTGTACGAATATCAGGTCTGTCATCTGTGGAATCAGCATCGACATCGTGAACGTCAACGTTTGCGGAAGAAGCTCGGGAAACAATTCGAAACAGAGGCAACTAGAGAAGCTAACGGAAGGGAGAAGAGCAAGGATGGAACATCAAGACCTAGCGTAACAGCAGCTAAACGCGCAACTCTGCACGCTCAAATCCTCAGGGCTATGGATCTCGACTCTGGCGCAGGCTCTGACGTCGGTGTAGTCGAATATTATGGATCTAAACTTGCCTCTGTCCAAGTTGAACTCACACTCAGTCGTATACCACGATCAATCGACACCTACATCCAACCTTTCTGGGAAGGCTGGGTTCGCATTTTGCGTATTGTCTGGAGAGGAAACTTGGATGACATTGCTAATCTTTCTTCTAATGGTTATTTTATATCTCTCCCCCCAAATTCTAGTTTGAAGAGCGCTGCTTCCGGTCCTATGATTGAACCATGTCAGTATGGAATCGGACATACAGGAACGTGGGAGAACATGTACCATAGACCTATTGGAGCTTCAGCTACCTCCATGGCTGGAATAGGAGACATGGATGCAGAGTCTAGTGGTAGGACTCGGAAAATTGTCCGACTCGAGTGGAGAGAACGATGGGTTCGAATACAGAATGGTACTCTTGCAATCTTGAAGGACCGTGAGGTACGCTTTCTGCAGTCGCTGACAGCAAAATTTTATTGACAGGCACGAAAGGACGAACATACAACATACGTTCTCCCTCTCAAGTCTCTTCGTTCTATTCATAATACTCAACACCTAGCTCGATACCTCTCCTGCACTGGCTTCAACCCACCACAAGACCATCCGTCTATAAATCGAGATATCCTCATGCCTGCACTTAACGTCCCAATCCCCCGACCTTCATTGTCAACAGGCTATTCCTCACACTCTGCCAACCCTCCTTCCAAATCCAAGAACTCCTCATCTTCTACACCATATCCTGATTCAGAGGACTCAGACTCTTTACATCACCATCATTATTCTCAGTCACGCCATAGACATCATGAAAGTCAACAACCGTCTAATTTTAATTTTCCGAGTAATCAACATCTAATTGCACATGTGAAAGCTAGGGAGTCGACACCGCTTGTTGGTTCGAGATTCGATCCTTCGTATCTGCCAATAACTCCTGAAGAGCAGAAAGCGTCGGGGTTGAGAGTTGTTTGTTTACAATTTCATAAGCATTCGTCTATAGGATTATCACCACCTTCATCGTCATCTGCGGCCGCGGCAGCTGGACCATCGCCGTCGAGTCATGGCTATGAACCAAAGGATCATGACGGCGGCGCTGCACAACATGAACGAGGGGGTGAAAGAGAGTCTGGAGTTCATGAAGAACAAACGATTTTTACAGAGAAAGAACCTGACGTTGACCCAGTAGCACTCGTTCTCGAAGATATGAAACACCGAGCCGATGAATGGGGTGGAATCCGTTCAAACAACATCCTTTGGAAATGCTCCAGCAGACTACGTAGTGAACCACTTTATCTCAGTCGGGCTCGGGCTCGTCTGGCCAAACTTCGATCTCTTGGTTTTTCGGAACAACAAATTGCGCGAAGTAATGCGGGTGGATTGCTCAATAGCAGCATTATTCCCGACGCTACTATTCGAAAATTGAATGATGCGAGATATCCAGCTCGTGGTGATACCCTAGGGCACAGTTCGAAAATTGACAGCGGAGGGAGAAGATCACCCAATTATAAATTAAATGTACATAAAGAACGATATTATGAACGTGAACAGCGTCAACGTCGGCCGACGGATAGTGGTCTGCCCTCTTTGTTAACTTCTCAGATATTTACCAGTCCTGCATCGGCGGGACCTTTCCAGGAGCTTATAGAGGCGAGGGAGAGGAGGGAGAGAGAGAAGAGAGAGAAGGAGCTGTTAAAGAAGAGAGCGAAGCAGGAGGAGAAGGAGAAGGGGAAAGGCAAGGGAAAAGAGAAAGGTGTAGCAGTCGGAGGAAGGAGGAAGGATGACAGGGACTGGAACCTCGGATCATTAAACGTTGGATTCTGGAATTGGAAGAAGAAGAGGGCAAAGAAGGAGAAGGAACGTCTTCGAACGCAATGGGATCGACAAGACACAGGTCTTGCTTTCAGTAATAACAACAGTTCCGTTGTGTCGTCGACACCCACTTCTTCTGGTATTCCTTCCAGCACAGTGTTACACCTTCATAAAAACATCCATGGACAAAAGTTGTTCGCGTCATCCGCCACCTCCGTTGGTACAGGTAATAGTGCCAATACTGTCACCGGTTTTTCCAATCCCGCTGCCAGCAGTGCGACTGTCATAAGCGGAAGGTCTCATGGCATTGGAATTGAGATGGAGGCACGTCCAACTGAAGATCATGACGACGACGGATGCATCGAGTTTGAACAGTGTCATATAAGTGAGCCGGACGAAGAAATTTCTACAGAGGAAGAGGAAGAAGAGGAAGAAGACGACGACGAAGAAGGACTCGAGAATGATGAGAATGCCGTTGAATCGTGTCCTGACGCTACACCTGAACCTCGGCTTTTAGTAAAAACAGAAGACGAAGAAGACAAATCGGAGTTGATTGCATATGCCTCTCACCACTCTACGACGTCAACACAAGATCCTTCGCATGAAGATGCCAACAATCCTGGGTATACAGTTTGTTCTCATGTTTATCAAGAGTCAAATATGGGAAAAAGAGCTCCTAATCTCGTTCTTCAAGTCAAGATTGATAAACGCGTAGAGAGAAAGTTGAGTAGCAGAGCGGAGAAATATACACCCGATACTGTTATCTCTGATGATCGATCATTCGTTCCTTCATCTTCGAAAGCGTCTCTACTAGTTCGGTCCCCACCTTCTCCGAAACGAATATTGATCGATACCAATGTTCAGCATGCTGACTCCGGTGTGAGCACTGAAAGTAAAGAAGCATCAAAATCCCAAGATCAAATCACGACGAAAAGGCAGAACCAACGACTCATAGGACAACTTCATTCCTCTGGCGAGGAAGAAGACCCTGATCGAGAAAGTGATGAAGAAGGATCGTCTAGCCCAGTTTTTGCCCCTCCACCAAGACGTCGCCGACGACCACTTCAAGCCATGTCTCCTGCAACTAATACTGTGAGTAGTTCCTCAAGAGTGAGTTGTGATTCCATCGATGTTGGTGGAGCAGCAACGGAAGATTATGATTTTGACGATGATCTGGAATCTGAGGACGAATTCATGGGACATACTAGGAGAGCTAGATATTGGTATGGGTCATATGATACAAAGAAAGATGAGGATAAGGAAAGGAGGATCAAAAATTTGAGAGAGATGGAAGCGAAAGAGAAGGAGAAGACGGAGAAGGAGCGAGAGACAAGAAAAAAAGAGGAGGAAGGTGAGTGGGTATGTTTGGATATTGGAAATGATTACGGTAGGTGGTCCTTGTGAATGCCGATGCTTTGTATGCTGAATCTAGTTTGTTAGGGTTCCAGTCGTTCTTGAGAGTTGTACATCGGGATTGTCCTCATCCTATACAATCAACTTTCTTGGATCGGATGGCAGGGGGCCCTCTTCTTGACATGCCCATACTACCTCAAAACCTACCTAAGCCCTTGATAATCAACGCAAACGCCGGACCGACAGAAGAAAACACCCGAACCCAGTCACAAACACAGGACGCCGACTCTGTTACCCACAAACATGCGATAGGCAGTGACAACTTTCCCAACTCTCTGGCAGCTCCCTCCTCAGACCAACAGCTGTCACCCCGTACCTCCACTATGTCCCCAAGCCCTCAAACATCTACATCTGTGCTAGCATCTCCAGCTTTACCGGGATCATCTTCACTGTATGGCGATCCCACCTCCCTCAAAGGAAGTCCATCCAAAGCAGATAATGAAGTTCACTCAAAAGCAGAAAACATCACTCCTCTTCCAGAACATGGCGATCCTCGATTCGTCTATCCCTCTCGTACATTTGCAACACCTCCTTATCCAGAATGGCGTGTCAACGTGATGCGAAAAGCTCAGCATGCGGGTATGGGTAATGTTGGGAGAGCGATGGAGTTTATTAATTGGGGACGTGATGATCCTGTTATCACCGGGGCTAGCGGTGCTGTAAGTGATTTCGAGAAGATGGAAAGACTTTGGGGTTCAAAAGGCAAGATTCGGGGTGTGACGGAGGAGAGCAGGAGGAGTGAAGGCGATAATGTTTCGAGTCGTGGGAACACCAGGCCGAGAACCACCGGAAGTGAAAGGACTGTAAAGGACGTACAATGTACACCCAAGGAACCTTGGAAGAGGCTGAGCTTGAGCAACACTGGATCCGTCAAGGGTGTTGGCAGTGAAAAGGGAGGAGAGGGTTTGATAGAAACAGATGGTGTAGAGGATATGCCGATTGCGAACGTTGGCAAAGCGTCAAAGTCACCTCAAATCAACGCGATGACAGATATGACTGATCGATCATCTGATTGGAGTGACGAGGAAGAAGAATATACGTCGGAAAAGGAGTGGACTGCTTGGCATATTGATCTTCCTAGACAGTCGAAGCGTCAGCATGCGATCGAGGCGCGGAGGAAAGTGAATGCGGTGTATGGAGCGACTGAAGAATTACATCTTGACATTCCTGTCGGTCCTGCGGATGACATGAAGCGACATTTGAAGAAATTGTCTGAAATGGAACCTCAAGCTCGAATTGTTGATGGTATGTAGCTTTGAGTCGCTGATCTTTTTGTTTTGGTCTGATTGATCTTTCATAAGGAACTACTCTGTCTTTCTCGAAACCGATTTCTGCTCGTTCTAGAGGCTACAGTAGCACTGCAACATCATCTCCGTCACGATTCACCTCTGAAAATCCGAGTCCATATCGTGCAGACGCACAGCACCCCATTCTACATCACTCCGCTTCTCTACACACAGGTTTACGGAAAGGAACACAAGAATCACCCTTGCGGAGACCTAGTATGCCAATCCTCATTCAAGATAAAGGCAAAGGCAAAGAACGCTCTTTTTGGAGTTTCTCTGCACCAAGTAACGAAATCAAGAGTCCCACTGCGATTAATTCAAATTGGTTCTCAAAAAAGGAGACGCGAGAGAAGGAGATTTTTTCGTCTATCTTGCAGCCTACCACCAGTGTAAATGGGATTGTTGGAAGATCTGGGAACATGCTGCTCAAGGGTGGGTTATTGAGAAAGAAAGACAGTGGTGATGTGAATCGAGAAAAGGAGAGGAATAGGGTAATTGAACAAAACGAGAAAGAGTTTAAGAATGGACATCGACCGCACCTGCGGGTCGCCACTTCTTCCTCTGCTGTGTTGTCTTCGAATCCTAGATCGGCTTTACAAGGGAAGAGCAGCGCGCCGATGACTGTATCTGGGAGGTTCGTGAGGAAAATGAAATCAGATGCGAATGTATTGTCGATAGGCGCGAACGATTTTGTGCCTGACATCTCGTCGCTTCGTCAGGGTAGGAAGAAAAAACGGATGGGCAAATCTTAGATTCTTCTATTTTGAATGATCTCCCCTTTATCTAATATTATATTTATATATATCTTTGTTCATGCACAACTACATGTATCGAATTCTTATCTGCACACCCACCACCCTTACTTTATTACAAGAAAGGATACTATCAAGTATACGGGAAAAAGATACTTGTCATCATCAGTCAAAAAAACGGATGGGTTAAGCGCAACTCACGATCAACTCAGACAATCAACCGGTGATGCACATCCTCTGAAAAACAAACAACACTCAAATCAAGTGTTTTTTCCGCTACTCAAAATGACGTCCCCTTTTGGGATCTGCTTTTCTCTTCTCGACATTTTTTCTGACTTCTCTTTTCGGACGTACGACAATGACAGGAACAGGAGAATGGGAGAGGCAGTACTTGCTGATGCTTCCCATACCAATCATACCCATACCTTGCCATGAACGACGACCACGGGTACCAACGACGACAGAATCTGGGCGGTAAAGTGCGATGAGACGATCAAGAGAATCTGTAATCTTTCCTGGGATATACTCCAACACGAGTGAGAGCTGTTAAAAATAACAGGTCAAATGTAGAAGCGAGGTTTTTTTTGTTTCTCATGACTTACTTTGCGGTTGCTATCGAAATTGTAACTCTTTTCTTGAATTGTGCGCATGAGCTCGCGCGCTTCGACACGTAGAATGTTATGGTCTTTGTCTAATTTGATCGATGTCACAAGGGTCGAGAAGAGTAGGTTCGACTACCTACCCATTTCTTCTTGTTCAACGCCTCGAAAAACGATCAACTCGTCGCCGTCCTGGACGAGTGACTCTAAACACCAGTCTAGGGCTTCTATGCCACTTTCATCTGGGCTGGCAGCACAGAGAAAAACTCTTGTGCTTCTAGCTCGTTTGTAGCCTTCACTCTTGACTCGCAGAGTGAAGCTGAACATGGTGGCATTGGGGTTTTCAAAGGTATCGAAAGAGACTTTTGGAGTGTATGTTGGCTGGAGATGGGGTGGTGAGGACGAGATGGGACGAGTGGGGGGTGAGTTTGAGCCAGCGCTGGAATCGTCGATGGAGACACGGTGGGGGTGTGGGAGCATGTTTGTGCCTGCGAGGGAGGGACCCTCGTCGAGCTGGGGAAGAGGAATGTGGCTGATCGAGGGAGAAGAAAGCGGCGAAAGCTGTGCTGTCGGCGTCGGCGGCCAGGACCGTTTGAGGACTCCCCGTAACGGCGCTGGATGCCCCGGACTTGCCGGCGCGGATCTCACTTGGAACCCCATTGCGCACTCTCCTTCCCTCCCAATTTCATGCTCCCGGTCTCAGTCGGAGTCTCAATTCACTCGCAAGTATCCGGTGATACTACGGATTATTATCAATTACCATCTGGTGAATGAGTCCCAAGTCACTCCCAGGTCACAAAACAAGGCTGTGTATCCCCGTCTGCACAATAGGATGTCCAATCCAGCGCTCTCTACCCATCCATATGCAGTCCCCACCACCCGGCGCAGGCCTTGCTCTGTATCATGTTGATCCTTATGATATTGTCTCTATGTTGCTCGAGACCCTCGGCTATGGCTTGTTTCTAGTCTTGTTTCTAGTATCCATCATGCTCCTTTTGCAAAGACGAAGAGCTGACAAAACGTCTGGTCGCATGAAGCGGAGTGTGTCCTTCTACTTGATAACAGGTGTACTGATGTTCCTGGTCATCACTGCAGTACGTCCACATGTTTTTTTTTTCCCAGTGCAAAAAATGTATGATACAGAAATGGACTTTTTGGTGGGCTGAAGCCTTGCCTATACCCGCACACACGATAGCCACGCAACTCCCCAGGCGCAGTCGTACTACCTATCGGCTCAAAGAAGCATGCATCCAAACTACCGTTCTGCTAGGTGATGCAATCACTGTACGCTCAATTTTCTAGCATTTGATTCACTTGACATATCACTTCTGCTGTCAGATCTACCGGCTATGGGTTCTAAGTGATCGAAACAAGATCATGATCGTGTTTCCTATAGTTGGTTTATTCGGTTATCTCGGTGTGTCAGTTATATATATACAATGTGTTTTCCGTCTCAGATACATTTCCACCCAGCATGTTGCATTGGACTCTCTGGGCCGGCAAATGACACCACACAGCAGCCATTACCTATCGAGAATGGGAGAATTGGACTCACAGGTTGGGATGTAGCTGCTGTAATCATTACTACAAGGTCAGTGTTGTTTTCAGTGAATGCGGTAAATAAACCCTGATCAGCGAATCCAGTGTCACAGTCTATATCACCTGTCAGTTGTCCTTGCTAGTGTCCTCGATCAACCAGTCTAAAAAGGAACTCTTAGCGATGATTTCCTGGATAATCACAAGGGCCCGATCTCATGCTGGGACTAATATTTTGGGACATCGACTTAGAGTGGGTTCATTGACAATTATGCTGATAGGATGATCAATTGACCCACATCATCGGCTAGCAAGCGTTAGTCGTCTTGATCGAAAGTGCAGCCATATACACGTACGTCTCCCCCCCTCCATTGATTTTCCCAGCGACAATTTCCTCAGAAAATCAAACAGCATATGGAATATCACCTACTTGATTGCAGGTCTTGGTTTTCATAGTAAAATTGCTCTCACATTTTTGGATTGTATGTCGGAGGTATATGGTATTTCCGTGATGCTTATTAATGTTCGAGTGGGTCTTGGTTGGACACGTAATGGAGAGCGAACTCCAGTATCGGTATCAGTGGGTACCGATAGGAGAGGAATGAGAAGAGGATATCATATGTCAGTCCTGTACACTCTGTGGAGGAAAGCTAGATTGAGTTTTTAAGGAATAACCGGACTTGGAACGTCGCAATAGTGCTGGTAATGTTCTGTAATTATAAGCCTCGCAGTCGGATAAAAATAAGAAGGAACCTCTTGAAAAAAGCGGAGATGACGTAGAGACGGGGAAGCGTAGTGCCATGTCACGTGGTCAAGAAATCAACAAAGTTTAACATCGCATCAGTGTCGATTGTTCCTGCCGATGAATGCTTGCCATTGGGGGTCTGTCTCTTATTTCAATCCCATCACATTTGGGGCTTTGTACTGTAAGTGCTGAACAAGGCGACAGACAAATATAACGCCGCCGTTGACTACTTTCCTCGATTCCAAATACTCCTGGTCTACGACCGTTCAAACTCCGAGAAGCCATTTTGGTGTTGTCAAGTGGCATGATGGAGCTTGTTTTTACTCAGGGTCGTATGATCGGAACGTACATGACTTTGCTGATGAGTGTACAACACGTCATCTGAGGGCTGTGGACGATTGATATCGTACGGGATGGTAGTTAGAGAATTGGACTGTTCACTTCATTCGACTCAAGCGACAACAACTAAGCTGATGATCAGCAAGAGTGGATAGTCAAGCTGAAAGGTGATCCAGTTTTCCGAGACAGCTATTACATTATTGGATTGATCTCTCAACTTTGACGCATCTGTCCGGGGTGGGCGGCCATCGAGAGGTTCATTATCCTTGGGTTGTATATCTTTGAATATTGGTGCCCCTTTACCGTTCTACTTTCCACTTTATAGGTTCCCTCAGTCCCCGCTCATCTTATCCTCCACAAAACCTGACGGTATACTGACCTTTTTACATGTATTTTCAGGTTGATCCATATGATATAATTGGCATCCTTCTTGAAACACTCATCTATGGCGCATTCCTTACCCTATTCTCACTTTCGACAGTTTTGCTACTGCACAGGCGGAAACTGGTGTTGAGAGAAAGCCTAGGGTCTCCCACAAAAGCAAACAGCCTATTATTCTATTTGGTGACGAGCATGATGATGTTCTGCACCATAACTGCAGTCAGCAATACTCGCTTATCCTCGTCTGTGGTGTCAGCTCACTTTCTTCCATGCTCAGAAATGGTCGTTCTACTGGCCTGAAGTGTTCCCCATTCCTGAGCATGTTGAAGGAACTCTACCACAAATACCTCGCCTCAGTCGTACGGTGTATCGACTCAAGGAGGCGTGTATTCAATCCACAGTACTATTGGGTGACTGTATCATTGTATGTTGCGTGATTTATTTTCCCTCTGCTCGACTGTGTAACCGATAAATCGCCCTAGATATACAGACTCTGGATTTTGACTGGAAAACGCAAGGCGCTGGTTGCTCCCCCGCTATTGGGTGTACTTGCGTTTGTTGGTACGACGATGCTTTTGATGCTGATGATAACTTACCATGTGCCTTGTAGCATGCGCGATTGCACTTGACGGTCCTTTCAATGACACCACAACGGCACCGATCCCGGTTGAAAATGGAAAAATATTTCTAACTCGATGGGACACAGCTGCTACTGGTATCACGCTCAGGTTGGGTTCTATATCTGATAAAGGAAAACGAGCAATACTTAACATCCAAATGGAATAGTATCACCGTATATGTTACAGGTATGCGTAACTGCGGCTGCTACTGAAAGCTGATTTCGTATTCGATAGTTATGGTATCATGGATCATTTTGAGCACCGAATCTCGCAGTCAAGGCATGAGGTACGGCGGGAGTGGTATGAAGGTCTTTTTCCCGTCCACAATCCTGTCCACTTATGGAAGCTGACTTGAGAGTCAGAAAGCACTTGCAATTATTGTCGAAAGCGCTGCAATATCCGCGTGCGTGTGTGTGTGCACTTGTCGAGCTCGCCTCTCCTCTCTGACTTGTTCCGAATATGTTTATTTAGCACCTGGAACCTGCTATTCTTCATAGCTGGGCTTGGCTTTAACTCTCAGATTACGCTTTGTCTTCTGAATTGTTTCCCGGCTGTGTATGGTGTTTCTGCCATGCTCATCAATGTCCGTGTTGGCCTTGGATTTGCACGTGGTGCTGGTGACTCGGCAGGCACGTCGACTCGATCAGGATTTCCGGGTAGAGGGCCTGTGTCAGCTATTGTTTTTAGTACGCAACGTCTGAGTGACGAGGATGAAGCGTGGATGGAACAAGGCGGAACACCGAAAGAGACGACCTCGATCGTGATGACTGTCCCTTCATGAACAATAAGATGGAATTGCCTGCATGGAATCGTGAGTCCATCATGAATGACTCCTTCCCTATCTTCAGATCGTGTTGGAATACAAATCAAGACCGATCTACAGCGCATTTACTTGTAGATGGGTCACGTCATATGCATCGATCGACGTTAATTTCTGGATCGGTGCAGTTGTTTTTTTGATATTTTCGGCTTCTTAGACGAATATGTGGTGAAGAAGCACGTTCAATGCTGTCAGGGTTTTTTCATGTAGTCTTAGAATAAATGTATACTCGACTATCCCTTCTCTGGATTTGAATTATCTCATTGGACACAGAGGGACGAGCATCAGTTATAGGACTGTTGATGAAATACGACGGAGTTTACAAACGGATAGTAAATACAAATGAAAATGCTACTTTTATACCTATCCGGAACAATAGGCACGTGCATCGCGCAGGCTTGCATGAGATCCAATGCCATGAGAATGACAATGTGATGCAATTTTTATACTCATAAATATTGAAAGGTGACGAAGTATGACATCATTCAATTATTCGTCTCGTCATCATTCTACTCATTGCTCTCTACTCCGCTTATTTTTCTGACATACATGCTCACTTGTCATTATTACCTTAGCGACGTATGTAGAAACTCTGAAACAATTTGATTTTCTAGGTAAATATACACACTCATCTTGTATATAAAGAATTCTGTAAGCTCTGAGGCCAGTCGTTTCCTTCTGGACCTCAGTCCGACATCTATTTTAGCATCTTGAGGACTCACCTGCGCATTTTCGCTGTTAAAAGGTCGGATGGTGGGCCGACACACTGGTAAATGAGAAAATTAGAGGGAAAAAGGAAACTAGTTACATTCCGAATAGCTAGTGAAACAAATGAAACAAATTGATATTCCGGCATAAAAATGGCCCTGATTGGAAGAGCAATTGTCCACATTACCATGAAGGAAGAATCTTTTGATTTCTTTCACAGTGGTATTCAATATCTTCTAATTCAAAGCCTTAACATCTAAATGTTGCCGGCTCTTCCTTCAGTGTGCATATCTCAGGCCTTGTGTGTGATGTCTAGTGCAGCTTGTCAGTTACAAGGCATCCCGGTTGGAAGGTTTTGCGTCGACTAACTGTAATGTGATAATATACCAACGCTGTGTTTTCATCGAAACCTTGGAGGTAGGAGGGGCTCATACTACGAGTACAATCTCAAGGGACCCATCCTCAGAGTAGCTGAAGTGCTGATAGGTAGACGGAACCTTTATGAGTAGTCCGGCGTTCTACCCTAAACGAATTTGGGTCAGATCAGTCATTTCGACTACCTCATAATGTGATGTAATCTCTCCACAATTTTCCAAGTACGAGACCATTCAACCAGCTTAGCAGACTTTGGTGCCTTGGGAGGGCATCGTCCATGTTTCATCTATGTCCGGTTCGTCGTATTGGCCCCCCTAGCTTGTGAGATTGTTCTGATTGCAAACATCAGACCTCTAGTCTATAATCAGGCTCATCCTCCGAGTCGACGGGTGATCACATTACGTTCCAGTAAGTATAAAATAAAAGACGTATATGAATGGCCGGCAGCGTTCCAAAAAACTAAGCTTGATTCACAATCAACAGCAGTCGGTATCAACTGGACGAGTCCATGATTGGGGCAAGGACCTTGATCAGCCTGTTATTTTTTTGATGGCCCTACACATTTTGAAAATAAGCATAGGCCGACCAGGGTCCCTGATTAACTGTAGTCATGTGCCCGCACAGCTGATGCCAGCCACTGAAGTGTTTTTGATCTATTGAACAGATCTATTGATAGAAACTTGTTGCCGCAACCCAGCTCAGTTTGTAAATTCTGTGGCAGACCTGAACCCTTGTTGAACTCGACACTGAATAAGCTTTTAAACCTCGTTTGACGTTGGTGGGTAGTCATGTATTTTTTCTCTTGATGACACTCCTCAAATGCATTTCTCCTCATCAGATGCAGAGTGACTTGGAAAAGATGATAAGTAGTATCGAACATTGAAACGATACAAGGGGGTTTACTCCACTATTCATCAAAACCAGACTGTCTCCTCGACATATCCAGCCACTTTTAAGATAGCAGTATCCAGAAGCCATGAGAAATTTCCAGCCATTGTCTAAGATTGTTGGAAGGCTTAAGGGTTATCTTGGGCGTGGCAAATGACCGATGGTTTTGTTGAGTTTATTAATAGTGTAGAGTTCAACAGGTCTGTTGAAATTTTGACTCGATGGTTTTGTTTCGAAATCACAAGGTAAACAACATCATGGACATAAGATCTAATTGAATCTTATGTCAGTGTCTGGTCACGTGCAAGATCAACCCTTTGGTTCGCGTTCGGAATTCTGGTACGCACCAACAACCATGGACGTGGATGGCTTCAGTCAAATTGGACGATATGGGACAATCAGTCTCATGAAAAGTCGAGAGACTGATACAGTCGTCACAGCATTTGGAGTCGACACCGAGGAAGTCACATTCGGACGAGATCCAGGTTGCAGTGTTCGACTTTATTATCCAGACGTCGACCTCGTCCATTGCAAAATCACTTTCAAGGACCGCAAAGCTAGTCACATCTCTTAAATTAAGATTAATTTGCTGACCAAGACTCATAGGCATTCCTCATCGTCCTTGGAAATTCAGGTGTACTTGTCGATAGTTGCAGAGTGTACCCCAATTCAATACCTGCTGGCCAGGCAATCACGATTCCTATCTCAAACGACTCTGAGATTGAAATACACGGGAAAAGATTTCGTTTTTCATATCCACCCAAAGAGATGCGTGCTGCTTTGCTGGCCACTCCTGCTCGTTTGTGATGTTCATCTCTGTAAGAAGCTTCACCTCACGATGTCAGCAGGACACAGCCGCAGGCTACGACTGTCCATGATTCATTCTGCTCAAGTATTTACCCCTCGACCTTCGAAGGACCCACGGGAAAACCTAAGGATACTCAAAAGCCCTGTGAAAAATACCTTTCGAAGTCCTACAAAACACCGCACTCGTTTCATGTTGCCAGCTACATCTGGTCTGCAGGACGCAAAGGAGGAGGAAGAAGAGGAAGAAGAGGCAAACGAGATTGTTCTGGTTGATGGCAATCATCCTCGCGTTGTTGAGGAAGATAAAGATCTTGTGATTCTGGAAGACGTTGAAGCACCAATGCCTCTGCCAGTTATACGTGCCCTGCCACCTAAGACTCCTCAGCGTCGGCGTTCACAGTCATTGCACCGAGCGGTGCTGATTCGCAGTGCACAACGAAGAATCCTCAAACACGATAGGCTCCAACAAGAAGAAGATCAAAGCGAGGAGATGACGTCTCTGGATGCTGTTGCTAATGACAACTCCAACAATGAAGAAGATATCTTTAATGATCAGCATGACCGTGACGAACAAGAGAATTGTTCATCCTCTGACGATGAGACAGACAGTGACGAAGATGAGATCAAACAGGAGGATAAACAAGGACAGCCGAAGTCGCTCTGGAGAAAAAGCTTTGAGAAATTGTGGCCATTCAGAAATCTGAGTTCAACAGGCGCTCAGGTACTCTATAGCTTGACTCAGGCTCCCTAAACTAACTTGTACTTCAGGCTGCTCCGAAGGGTGGAGGGGCGGAACACGAAGGTTTAGAGGAAAACTCGGAAGAAGAAAAGGAAGGTGCAAGGGATGAAATCCAGGATCAACCAGAAGCACTGTTTTCTTTGCCTCAGGCTACTCCGATTCGTCGCCCTCCAGACTCTTTCATGACTCCTCAAGTTGAACAGAGAGCAGGTATGTTCGACCGCGGACAGTCTATCGAACCACGAGCACGTCTAGGAGGCGGTCCTCCTGTACGCTACTCCTTGGGTGCTGAGGCAAGGAGAGTTCCTCTTGAGCCTGCTTGGCGAGTCAAAGACCTCGTGGTTCCTCTCAAGCACGAGGCTTCGCCGCCCGTAATCGAGTCCACGGGCGTAATCGGAACTCCGCGTCGGTCGCAGGCTCTTGAGCAAGCTCAGATATTACCTCCGCGTGCTCGTTCAGAAGTGAGCGCAGAAGAGCGCAAGGTAAGCAATGTTGATACTTCTCTAGGTCCACCAGGCGAGGCTGAAACTGACCTTGATGGTTCTAGGCGATACAAGAACGAAGACGGAGTGCACTCCGCGAAGTAGATTCACATACCTACTTCGTAGGTGGGATTCCCGGGATGTCTCCTTCAAAGGCATCTGCATCTCCAGCCAAATCGGGGTTCAACGATATCAATAACCCGTTCCTGCCGGTATCTCCCACAAAGATGGCTTCAGTCTCACCAGTCAAAGATGTTGACAGACGATTACGCACGGATGAAGAAGATGAGAAGTTGGATACCCGCAGTTTGCTCGAACGGATGAAAGAAACTGTCGAGGGCATGAAAAGAAGGCGCAGCACCATTAACCTACCTGCATCCAGTCCTCCAGAGCTCTCTCTCGGTACAAATATATTTGACAATAATACGCAAATGGAGCAATCCGAGCCTGTAGATGATGCTGACAAGGAGAATGACGAAACGGCAATGGACATAGACGCGAATCACGAACCAAGTATATTCTTTTTATCGCGCCAGAACCCAAGGACTCAAGAAGAGAAGCTTCATCGTCCAACTTCGACAAATACATTTCCCACTCCAGCTAAAGGTATAGTTGATGCCCATTCTCGACAAGAGCAAGATGAAAAAAGTCAATTCACTACCGTACGTATAGCTATAGTACATGGTATTCCAGTCTGATACCCCCCTCTCTATAGCAAATCTTGCATCCCGAAAGACATTCTCGTACAAGGAGTCGAAGTCCTCAGCTTAACTCGGAGCCGATGCCTCCCATAATACCCCGAAGAGCTCGTAAAGCGATAATTGAGCCAGAACATGCTCCCAATGTCGACGCACCCAAGCGTAACATCCACAAACTCACAAAAGACACAGATTCAGAAGAGGATGTGGTTCGCGCAGCCAAAACTAGGAGAATTGCTAAACCTACTGCAGAATCTGAGGAATCTCAACCAACACAACGAGGTCACCAGATTCCAGTCGTTCTGGCAGAAGAACCTGCCCATGCACCTAAGCGCAACATACGGAAAACTGCAGTCAAGAGGGAGAACGACAGTGAGGAGGGTAAAACACTTACCAGCCGTCGTGGACGTGTACCTAGGGTTGCTACCGTAAGTGTAGAGAAAAAGACAGCTGAAAGCGCAACCCTTCGAACGCGGCCATTCTCATCTCAGCATGACCTTGCCGATGTTGATGACCCACTTAATGCGTTCAATGAAACCGGGCAAGGTTCTGGGGACGCAGCTCCTAAAATCCATACGAGAACTCGTAAACCACGAATCACTGGACCTTCAGCAGAGCCTTTGAAAGCTTCTGCGAAGAGTCGAACATCCACAGTCACGAAGACTCCAGCCCCTAGCAGGAGTCGAGCTCGAAAAACACCTGCTACGGCTCCTGCGGTAACGCAAGCTCACGTTGATAAAGAGAACGCACCAGGAGATAAAGCACCAGTAGGCAGTACTGCGGATGCCGATGAAGGAGTGCTAGTGAAAGTACGGACAACCAGGAAGACAAAGACGTTGCCAGTCAAGCAGGAAATTCAGGAAGTAAACACTGTTACCCAACCAAAGCTCCGAGCTACGCGGACGACTCACGTTCGCACCAAGACTTCATGACTGAAATATATGCACATTTTCAAGGTATATAGCCCCGCCCATTCGGTGTATCTATACTCTATACTCTTTCCTTGATTTCACTTGATTGAGTCTGATTCCAATTTTAATCTATTCTAAATGTTTATTGCATACGATATCTTATGTCCAGTATGTTCACCTGTGATTTTCTGACTGGAGATATCGATCAGAACCCATGTTTATGATACACGAGCTTGATGGTCGACTCCGAAGGACGACGGTCATAGTGGTTGGGGTTTCCAAATCAGTTAGTGTCTTCAGAACCTAACAAGTTACTGAGAGGAAGTCTAATGTTTTACAATATTTGAAAGTCATCTTGCTCTCCCTTCCTTGCTTCGTTCTAGACTCAGAACCAGGTGTCTATCCTTTTTATCACCTGCATAGATCCTTTACATCACTTCTAACTTACTCTTCATTTTTCAAAGACTCCTAAGGCAACGCTCATACCGTTGCACTAAACTCAGAATGACATCCAATAAGAGTTCTGACTCTATCTAATCTGCCATGAGCCGGAGAGGGATGAATGCTCTCTACATCTATGCCCTCGAACAAGAAAATGCCATGACTATTTAGTACTTCATATTGTAGATCCCTGCGAGGTGGGTTCAATTGATTGGGCATTTAGTTTAGGGGTATAACGTTCGCTTCGCATAATGTGAGTGCGAAAGGTCGTGGGTTCAATTCCCACAATGTCCATTTTACTCTATTAATTGCCCTTAGTTGGCAAATTCAATACACCAGCATCCAAATCTTGTACTATGATAACATTAGCACATAACCACATCATTAATGATCTGGGCTACCGTCTGTAGTCTAACATCAAACCAGCCCATATTGGCCAGCCAAGATATCCGTTGCGCTTGAAGTTCTCTAGCCACAAGTATCAATACAGACAAGCCGTAATTAGCCATATCACCCTTACCCCAGCAGCTTTCAGGAATGTCGAGATCTACTGTGTAAAACTGCCAAGCCAGATGGGTGGCGGTGCCACCAATAGAGATGGCAAAGAAGGGCCAACCATGTTTGTTCAAGATTCCGGCGATGACCAATAATATGATGAAACAAGATCCAACTAGGATGAGCAAAGCTCGAACCCGAGAGCCAAACAGTATAGCAGTGGACTTGGAACCCATTTTTATATCGTCCTGTATATCCTGGCAGGCATAAATAGTATCTGTAAGATATCAGATGAGTCAGACAGACAGTCAAGATCAACATATACACACCGTATAGCATAGTCCAGCTTGACATCCATGATAGTAAGCAGGAAACAGACTTATTTATTTTTAAAGACTTACCACCAGCAAGCTGCCATAGCGACACCTAGAAGCTTTCCATCAATATCACCGGTCGTTGTGGTCCAGGCAGTCACGAAACCGAGATTCATGGCAAAGCCCAGCCATGCTTGCGGCCAGTGAGTAAAGCGTTTAACAAGAGGATAAATTGTAAAACTGGTGAGATTAGATCAGGTTATGCTCATTTATGTAAAAGTCACCTCACAGAGGGAGTAGCTGAAATATAGCGACATACAGGCTAGTCCAAGCGCATACTCATCAGTTTCTCGTCCGGGTGGGAAATAGACCTGACTGACGCGATGCCTTGTAATGTGGAATATAAAAAAGCCATTCCGGCGGCATATTGTACAAGGAGGTAAGTGGTTGCAGCCAAAACAGAAATTCTCCCACTTGGAAGGGGTCTTTTTTTAGTACGTGCTAGATCAATCGTTAATCAGGAGGCGCGTAACTCGTTATATTTGATACTCACCAACACAGGCGTCTAACTGACGGTCAAAAATATCATTTACAGTGCAAGCAGAAGTGCGCATGACGACAGTAGCAATAACACCATCGAAAAATGACCACCAATATTTGTTCCATGGCATATTCGTGCGATACGCAGCCATAGTGAGGCCCCAGGCTGGAAGCAAAGTGAAATGAGTCGATTTATATTTTGGGAGGAATAGCTCCTAATACCGAAGGGCCAAAACATCAGAATGAAGCCAGTAGGCTACCATGGGATCAGGATATGAGAGAAGCACGAGGTGGTATTGTTAAAGTTTCCATACCTTCTCCACTCTCGCAAGTTCCAGGTAAGGTGAAAAGGAAATAGGAAACAAATGCAAAGGAAATTTGGTACTGGGAGGGGACTCCCAGTCAAATTTCTGGCAGTCTGTACCTGACTGAAGTGTAGTGATCTCTCCTTTGATATCAGTCATCATGAACGAGTGGGAAGATACGTTGAAGTGAGGTTGGGGCGAAATCACACAAATCCATGCTTTATATGTTCCTACTCCTCCGCACGTGTAAGCACTTCTAAGTTGCTCCAGCTGTGTTGGCCAAGAATTTGCCATCTCGTTCATCTGGTCCATGCAAGATCGATATCTCGCTCGCAACCGGGATTTCCACAGAGATGGGAACTGGAAGTACCTCAATAAAATCCCAAACAAGGATTCTATCCGGATCTTATATCTAGGTGATATAGTAAGGACATGAGTGTATGGTCTCTAGCTAGAGCGGAAGCCGGATTGAAGCAGATTCCACCGAAATCCGCTTGGATCCGCCTCCGAAGCTTTAATGGCCTACCTGAGTTCTTTAGCGCTTGGGTATGCTTCGACGTAGCCATTATGATTAGTTTTCTGGCTTGTCTAGGTTTGCTGTACCCATCCTAGTCGTATAGAACGAGTGGGAGGAACATTGATTGTTCTCTTTCACTTATCCATTATCAACTGGCTGTCGATCGCGCTGCGACAGCTCAAAGCATGGCATAGTACGACTTGATTCCGCCCGAGTCGGCTTCTCGCTTCGCACGGTGGTCATAGGGACATGATATCTGAACTGGACCAGCCTGGGTTTCCTCGGGCACATCATACAGGTCTTTTTTTGTCGCTTATCCTCCATATAATACGAATTCACACGATTTGACCCTTTGGTTCTTTGTATAAATGTAAGCAAGGGGACCCTCTTAGGTCTGTGGTACAGCGAACAGTCATTTCATTTATCCTGCGTTTATCTGTGGTCAATATCCAGTGATCGAGATACCAAGGTCCCACTCACATGCCTCAGGCTAATATAAATCTTGAGAGTGTGAATGATGAGTGCCCTCCCGCGCAATTCGGGATCTCTTCCCTGAGCTTGCCTTGAACGTCAGGGAACATTGCGTGCCGAATCTCCGAACTTGAGGGTCCGTTTTAATCTAGCCAAACCAGTTTTTTTTGTGGAGCAACTCCATTCAGAGACAGGTGCACAAGGAGATGCCCAGTATTAAATACGGCACCCGGGGTTTTCAGCTGACCACTACAACCAGGAGGAGTTACTAGAGTTGATTGTGGTTAAACCTGTATGGCCAAGTTTTCGGGCGTTCCCGATATCTGAAGATGGGGAAACACTGGGAGTGATCTAAGTATTCTCCCAGAAAGAAATCGCGATATCTGTAGGTCCGCGGCTGTTCGTAAATTTTGACTAGTCTGGCGATCTGAGCATGATCCTTGGTGTTGGGCGGCGTGGTCGGGGCATGATCTCGTAGATATTGATACCCTCAAATAAGAAGCGCAAGAAGAACTGCTTTGTTCATATATAAGCCTTATAAGTGACGGTGCGGACATACGAAGACTTGAGAAAGATTCTAGCCTTGAGTGTATCGGAACAAGCACACGCGATTGTTCCCAGTTTCGAGTATAATCTACGCTCTCGCTCTTCGCAATTCTCGATTGCTCGACTTTACCAGTCAGGTGAGTTTGTAAACGCTCGAGGTACATGTGAAGCTGAGAGCTTTTCGTTCACAATTGCCTATAGAAAGGTCCTCTCAGGCTGAGACATCGGCAGGGAATGTTAATTAATGATAAGCGGTGAATCGCATCGAGAGCCAAAGCCTCACAGGTATCTGCCACCTTCTGTCCGAGCTTCTTGATCGGGTGGACAATGAATCCAAATGTAGTAGGAAAAGTAAATTTCAATATTGTACCTTCAATGAAAGCAATTGAGTACAATCAAAAAGGGCACACAAGGTCAAAGGACTTCAAGCGCCACTGTATTTGAAAGCAGGGAGGACTGAGTACGGTCGACGAATCAAGGAATGTTGTCCCGATCTGCGAGGAGTGAGACGAAAGCACATTGACGATGCACTTGTGTGGACTGGCCCCTATTATACCTTATAGTCTGTAACATCTGAGCAGTTTCCACACAATCGGAGGCCATGAGATAGTAGCTGGCTAGTTCTGAGATACAGGGTGAAGGTGTTGGGTTCGACTGGTTTCAGATTTCTCATCAAACGAGATGCCGAAATACAATCTGTTAAACAGGATGTATTGAGAGAACGAAAGAAAAAGAAACGGACTACAAAATTTCAGGTACCGGATAAGAAATGAGACTAAGTCTATTTTTCATGGCCGAAGTATTCTTCCACAAGTGCCTTCTTCCGTAGCTGAAGAAGTACAGTCTCCATCTCCTCAGGCGACGGCATTTTCGGAGTGACCAGGTCTCGGGTTTCAAGGAATGGTATGAAAGACGCTGCAGTTTGAGCATGCAGAAGGGCAGCGTCTGTAGCAGGAGAAGTCTGTGCGACCAGTGATGTTTGGTCGCCTTCAGTCTTTGTTCGCTTGGCTTCATCTCTACCGTCGTCCATCTCCACATCGCTTCCTTCATCTGCTGTTTTCCGCTTTGCAGTACTTTGCGGGGTTTGTGACTGGGCAGTGGAAGGTTGTGTAGATGCTTGCCCTGGGATAGGTGGTGCAGGCGTATCTGTATCGAGTTTAAGGACTTTGCGAACATGATCCCAAGCCTCCTCCCAATCTAAGAAGCTTTTTCAGAGTCACCATGATGCAAACTGAAGGAAGCATACCCTCCACTTCTGCTTGCCTTTCATAATGTAAGAGGTTCTGATCATTGTCGTCGAGGTCACCGTAGTATACAGGGCCTTGGTTCAGAAACTTCTTGTAGAATGCAAAGACTTGATTTTCCTCCTCCTCTTCCTTCTTTCGACTCTGGAATAGCTCACGAACACCAGGTAAGTCCTTTGCTCGACCAAAGTATCTGAAAGCGATATGAGTAATGAAGGGTATGTGAATCCAAAAGAACGTACTTGTAACCCTTAGTGCCCGGGACTTCCTTTCCATCATCATCTAACATTGCCACATTTCGTCTGTAATTAGCTCCTCCTAGCGCGACAATTTGATTCTCCCAATGCCTCTTTTCACGCAAGAGTTTGTTAATCTCGTCATTCAGGTCTCGGACCTCATAATCGGTCAATCCGGCTGCCAACAGCGATGAACAAAGGAGATTCCAACAAGAAACTCGGTACACACCATCCTGAATTTTGGAGACTTTTCGACTTATTTCCCTTAGAATTTCACCTCTCCACCGTTCGCACTCTCGTAGACTCTTGCAGCCACTGGCCATTTTTGGCCGTCGGTCTGCACGCGTCCCAAGCCCAAGCTCAGCGGCTTGTGCTTCCCTGAAACGGTAAAGCATAGACTGTGCTTTCTCTTCATTACGAGCCTAGAGAGATCTTATGAGAATGTATCGCGAGCAAACTTACTGAAAGCGCACCTTACCATTGTGTTTTATGATGGCTGCAAATCACTGAGTATGATAGACAAACACAAGACAATAATGTGAATGATGGCTTAATTTAGGATTCCTTCTGACACCTTTCGCCATTTATGTCTCCATCTGAGCAGGAAACAGAAGAGGGTATTTAACATGAGCACCGTCAAATACTTTCTATACTCATTGACTTAGATCGCCAGCACTTTGTCCGAGTTGTCATGACTTTCCGATCATACGCTCGATACGCCGTGAGTATTGTCGTCTTTTTATTGCTATTCCAAAAATTCAGTTCAACCAGCTGTCTGTGAACAACAAAAGGCGCAAGGATGTATATCGGCTTTCGCGAGCAGATGCTGAGCTTGTCCATGACTTACGGATAGGAGAAAAATTTGAATCCGTCGATCGTGCCATTCTGGAGAATGCCCATTTTTTGCTCAAGGTCGTGGAAAATCCGGAAATGTTTGGTTATGATATTGATAATGAAGAACATGAGAGCGATGGAGTACAGACAAAGCTGGTGGAACGGAAGCAGAAAAAAGGAAACACGCGATCTGGACATGGGCATGATCTTGGTATGTCAATTGATAAATTGTGCGTGTCGTCGTCGAGGGTGCATTTAAATTAACCCGCCAACTGTGAATTTGTAGGGTCAAAGGACGCACACTCACATTCCCATCAACGTGGTGCTACCAATCGACTCAATTCATTTCGACCATTGGAGGCTGATATGGACAAACTTCGAAGTACACTGAAGCAGCTAGTGCGAGATTGGAGCACCGAGGTATACATTTCATTTTTACCCGCCTTTTCCGTATCATGGATTCTATTCTTTTTTTCCTTTCCAAGGGAAGGTCGGAGCGCGAAGCGTGCTATGGGCCCATAAAGGAAGCTCTTCTAGATCATTTCAAGGATGTCAAGTCTGAAGACCGGTAATATTGAGGACGATCCAACCCATCACTAGCTCATTGCCCTCAGGTCACGACTCAGAGTGCTTGTTCCAGGCGCAGGCCTTGGCCGTCTTGCATTCGACGTCGCACAACTCGGTGAGGCCTCTCAGTTTCCTGTGGGAATACCTCTCAAACCTAATCATCAGTCGTCAGGTTTTGCTTCCCAAGGAAATGAGTTTTCTCATTACATGCTCCTCGCGTCGTATTATATACTGAACCAGTAAGTAATTTTTTTTTCTAATTCTAAGGATCGGATTGTCCCACAAATTGCCTAGGACTACGGAGATCAATCAACATCGAATCTATCCTTATATCCATTCATTCTCCAATGCCTTGAGCAGGAACGATATCCTCCGAGCCATAACTATTCCTGACGTATCGCCATCCTCTCTACCTCCGAAGACGCCGTTTTCTCTTGTTGCAGGTCAGTGAAAAGTCTCCTTTTTT